>Ga0256407_10000743_pt1 | contig 73784 bp, 60 predicted proteins | sample RumenRJG_04DNA_FD_193489 | JGI IMG/M metagenome (GOLD analysis project Ga0256407, IMG submission 193489) | Bovine rumen microbial communities from Lethbridge, Alberta, Canada - RJG_04 | ecosystem: Host-associated > Mammals > Digestive system > Stomach > Rumen | place: Canada: Alberta... | reverse complement strand
TCGTGCACGCCTACACGGGCGTCACCACGATCGAGGTCGATACGAAGGTCGTCGTATCCGACACCGGGTGTTTCCCGGGCGGAATCGTTGCGGCGCTCCCCTCCGGCGGCGGCATGGGGACTTTCGCTTTCCTCGTCAGTACCGGCGGCGCGTTCACGCAGGAGTTTGTCGAGTCCATTTCCGTCCCGTCCGTCGACGAAGGGAAGGAGTTCACGCTATCGCTCTCCGCCGACGGCAAGACGGTGTATGCGCAGTATGCGTATTCGGACGGATTCTGGACCGGGGAGAACGGCACCGACCTCTGCGACCCCCTGAACTGGACCGGCGGCGTCGTGCCGTCGGGAACGCCGGCGTACATCGGCGAGACGCCTTCGTTGCCGCTGACCTGCAGCGGGACGTTCTCTCCTTCGTCGATCGCGTTCGTAGGCAGCGCCGACGCGGTGTCCATTGTGGGCGAAGGCAAAATCTCCGGGGTGGCGAAGATCGCGAACCGCGTTGCGGCGCGCCATGTCATAAACGTCCCCGTGGAGTTCTCCGGAAACATCGACACGTTTGTCGCCGTCGCAGGCGGGCAGATAGACTACGCGGGCGGCGTGACAGGCTCGCGCATTGTCGCGGCAAACGAAGCGAGCAGCATCCTCGTCGGAAAGTACACGATGACGGACACGGCGCTCTGGCCGCCGGTGACGCAAGGTGGCGGCGGCGAGGTGTACACACTCTCCGGTGCCGGATCCACGCTTTACGTCCCGCTCGCCGACCTCAAGCGGTTTGTAATAGAGAAGGGCACAAGCGTCACGGTCGGCAACGCGCTCCACGACGGTGGCAACTATCTCTACGTTGTATCAAACGGCGACAAAAAATACTTCTGGCAGAATGTCACGTATGCGAACTGGGGCGTTTACAGGGTGCTTGGCGAAATGAAGAACACCGGCAACGCGGAGGTTTTCTGCGCAAGGCAGGCCGACAAGTTCTCCGGCAAGATGATCGTCAATCGCCTGACATACGGACTGACGAAACAGAACGGCTTCCACGACGACTACTTCCATCTCACGACAGGCCACCGCAAGGACGACGGCAGTCAGGCTGGTTTCGGCGCAACGACGTGGGTGATCGGTCCCGGCGGAATCGGCTTCGACACGTCCGTCAACCTCCGTTGCCAGGACCAGTGGTACATCACGCAGGCGGACTGCGAACTGAAGTCGTACGCGGACTGGACGCTGGAGCAGAACCCCAGCAACGCCACGGTCGCCACGGCGCACGCGCTCACGGTGGACAAGGGGACGCTTACATTCGACACTTCGCACTTCACGATTGGCGACGCGGCGCTCGACGCGGCGGAGACGCACAAGATCACGCTCGAGGGCTCCGTCAACGGCGCCGGCGCGGTAAAGGCGACGGGCGGCGGCGAGGTGGCGTTCAAGACCGCCGGCGCGTTCACGGGCGGACTGACGGCGGATGGCGCGACGGTCGTGTCGTGCCTTGCGGGCTGCAATCCCGGCGATGGAGCCGTGACGCTGAACGGCACTTCGACGCTTGAAGTGGCGCAGTCCGGAACCGTGGCTCTCGGCGGTGTTCTGACGCTCGCGGAGGACGCGACGCTTGCGTTCAACTTTACGGACGCGGTGACGCCGCCGGCGCTGAGCGGCACGTCGGTGACGGCGTCCGCCGGCGTCGTGAACGTCAAGGTGTCGTCCACAGACGGCCTAAGGCCGAGGGGAGGCGACGTCGCGCTCACAAGCGGAATGGATTTCACGGGCATGGAGGTGAATCTTGTTGATTCCCCGGATTGGGCGAAGAGCGCCACGGTCGTGGACGGCAACATCGTCCTGTCGGTCAAGCTAATAGGCTTTGCGATCTTTATCAGGTAGCCTGCGGGGAGAATCCCGGCCGGGCTGGTTTTCTCGGCCGCGGCAAGCGCGGCCCTCCCAGGCGGGAGAGATTATGGTATAATTCCGTTCCCGGAGGAAAAGGGAGAAAGAAGGATACATGAGCGGAATAGTGCTGCGATTCCCGGCACGTGCGGCGCGGGTCGTTTCTGCGGCGGCGTTTGGTGTCGTCTGCGCCGCGAGGGGAGACGTGTCGTTTTCGGCGCGCACGATTCCGGCGGCGGCGGGACTCTCCGCCGCCGTAAATGCCGTGCGCGAGGGCGACGTGTGGCGCGTGAGCGCAACGGCAAGGAACGACGGGGCCACCAACGTCACGTTCAAGCTCGTGCTGGCCGCCGAGCCGGGCTTCCCGGCGACGCGCTACCTGATTCCCGGCGTCAACTACAACGGAAACGGCTTCGTGCGGAAGATGTGGAACTCGCTGGACATCCCGACCGGGTGGGAAAAGGACGGCGAGCCCTGGGTGTTCGCATACGACCGCTGCGGCATTCCGTCGTGTACCGTCTCCGAAAACGAACACGAGGTGTTCGCCCTCTTCGCCTCCGTGGAAGATCCCGCTTCGCACGAGAGCGCCTGCTCGCTCGAAAAGCTGGACGACGGCTCCTTCCGCCACCTCATCTACTGGCCCGTTACCGAAGCGCCCGTCTCCTACACGGACAAGCGCAGGTTCTCGCCGCGCTACGACACGTATCTCACGCTCAGGCCGAAGGAGGCCTTCACGGCGCACGCATTCGCCTGTCGCGGAACGCCGCCGTGGCGGAACTACGGCTTTGCCGCCGTCTTTCCGACCGCATGGAGGCTTCTACGCCCAGACGTGCCTGCGCAGCTGCCGGTTTCGGAGGTGCTGCGGCTCGACAAGGCGTTCATGGACTGGGGCCGCCGCCGCGACAAGCAGGGAAGCTGGTACCAGCCCTTTCTCAGCGACGTCATCGTGGGGCTCGGCAACCGCTGGCCGAAGAGCGTGACGAAAGGCGCCACGATCGCCGAACTGGAGAAGGACCTGTCGCGCAGCTGGTGGCTAGGCGACGCGCTGGAGAAGAGCAAGCGGCTCAAGCCGGGCGAGTATCTGCCGCACGCCGGCGGTGGCATTGGCTTCTGCGAGCAAAGTTTCCAGTTGGCCCGGCTTTCCGTCGAGTACGGTCTTCGCAACCACAGTCCGGGCGACGTCGATTTCGGCCTTTCGGTGTTCCGCAGCTGGATCCGCGTTCGGCAACGGCCGAGCGGACACTTTGCGCAGCCGAACCCGAAGCGTCGCAGGCAGGATGCCTCGTCCGTGGGATGGGGCATCGCCGAGCTTGCGCGCCTTGCGACGCTCCTGAGGGCGCACGGCCTCGACGCAGCCGAGTTCGAGAGGTCGGCGGACGCCCTTGCGCGCGCCGTCGTCTGCACCCAGCGGGCGGACGGCAACCTCGGCGCTGCGTGGGACATCGACACCGGCAAGGTGACCGAGTGGAGCGGCGACAGCGGCGGATTTGTCCTGATGGGCCTTGTGCGCCACTGGCTGCGCACGCGCGACGACGCGGTGCGCCTTGCGATAGACAAGGCGTTCGCCTACTACTACGGCCGCGACATCGACAACTTCGAATGCAAGGGCGGCGCAATGGACTGCGCGAGCATCGACCGCGAGGGCATCCACCCGTTCTTCGCTGCGGCCGTGGCGATGTACGCCGACACGGGCGACGAGCGCTTTCGCACGTACGCGCGGAAGGCGGGATGGTACTTCCTCTCGTGGCTCTACTGCCACAACGGCATATACGGGCCTGAGACGGACTTCGCAAAATACGACTGGAAGCCCGCCGGCTCGACCATCATCGGCACGGAGCATGCGGCGCTGGACGACTACGGCTGCGCGATGGTGGCCGACCTGATGGCGTTCTCCCGGCTGGACGGCAATCCGCTTTGGCGGGATGTCGCCGCGCTGATCTGGCGCAACGCCACGCAGGGCTTCCCCACCGAGACGCGCAAGGTGTGGCTCGGGCTCGAACGGCCGCTGGGCGCGAAGAACGAGGCGTATTTCCAGACGCGCTGGAGCAAGTACCGCACGGGCGAGCGCAAGCGGGGACACCTGAACTCGCACTGCACGTCCTGGGCCGCCGCCTACCGCGCCACGGCGATCTACGACCTTTCGGCGGAAGACCTTCTGTGGCTGGAGCGCGTGACGCGCCCCGCCCGCCGGTCGGAATCGCAGACGGCGCGTTAAGGCAGCCCGTCATCAAATAACAGCTTCCCCGCCGGGCGCGGATTTGTGGTATACTATGCGCCCGTGGAAACAAGCGAACACCAGACGGTCGGGGTTGTCGAGCCCCGCACGACTACGTTGACGCTGCCGACCGGAGGCTTTCGCCTCGAGGACGGCGGCGCGCTCCAGCGCGTCGACGTGGCGTGGGAGAGCTGCGGGCTCGAACGCCCCGAGAACGACAACGTCATCTTCATCTGCCACGCGCTCACCGGCGACGCGCACGTGGCCGGCCGCCATCCCGGCGAGGAGTCGGCGAGCGGCTGGTGGGATTCCGTCGTCGGCCCGGGGAAGGCCATCGACACGAACCGCTACCGCGTGGTGTGCGCGAACGTGCTGGGCGGCTGCAAGGGCACGACCGGTCCATCCTCCGTCAACCCCGCCACCGGCAAGCCCTACGGATCTTCCTTCCCGCGCTTCACGATCGGCGACACGGTGGAGGTGTACCGCGCCTTCCTGCGCGAGATCGGCGTCACGCATCTTGCCGGCCTTGTGGGCGGCAGCTTCGGCGGCATCCAGGTGATCGAGTGGATCACCGCGCATCCGGGCGAGGTGGACAAGGCGGTGATGATCGCCTCGGGCGCGGCGCTCAACGCTCAGGCGCTCGCCTTCGACATCGTGGGCCGCTACGCAATCACGCTCGATCCCGGCTGGCGCGGCGGCGACTACTACGACAACGGCCCCGGTCCGCTCATGGGCCTCGCGCAGGCGCGCCAGGTCGCGCACATCACCTACCTTTCCCTCGATCTCCTCAACCGGCGCTTCGGGCGCAAGCAGCAGGAGGACTGGCTCAAGCGCGGCAAGGAATGGCTGGAGGAACACGCCTCGCGCTTCGGTACCACGTTCGCGATCGAGAGCTACCTCGAGTACCAGGCGCGCAAGTTCCTCGCGCGCTTCGACGCGAACTCCTATCTCCAGATCACGCACGCGATGGACCGCTACGACGCGGCGGCGAAGTACGGTTCGCTCGACGACGTATGCCGGCGGATCACGTCGCGCCTCCTGCTCGTCTCCATCTCGGGCGACTGGCTCTTCTCCGAGGAGCAGAGCCGCACGATCGCCTCGTGCATGCTGCGGCAGGGGAAGTCCGTCTCCTACGCCCACCTCGACATCAAGGTCGGGCACGACGGATTCCTCACGCACACGAAGGAACTCAGCAAGCTGATGGGCGGTTTCTTCGGCGATTCGCCGCGCACGATCTACCCGGAGAAGCGTGCGGCGCTCGCGTCCGTGATGGCGCTCGTGCCGAACGGCGCGCGCGTGCTGGACGTCGGCTGCGGCTCGGGTTCGCTGCTCCACCTTCTCCGCGACGAGAAGCACGTGCGCGGCGCGGGCATCGAGATCGACGGCGACAAGATCGCCGCCGGTGTCGGCGACGGGCTCGACGTGCTCTTCGACGACGCGGACACCGGCCTCGACCTCATTCCCGACGGCGCATACGACGTGGCCGTTCTCTCCGAGACGCTCCAGACCGTCAAGTATCCGCGCGAACTTCTCACGCGCCTCCTCAACAAGGCGGGCGAGGCGGTCGTCTCGTTCCCGAACTTTGCGTCGTACCGCATCCGCCTGCTGCTGCTCTTCACCGGCCATCTGCCCGTGAACCCACAGTTGCCGTTCGAGTGGTACGATACGCCGAACATCCACGTCGTCACGCTCAAGGACTTCCGTGCGCTCTGCAAGAAGAGCGGACTTGTGATCAAGGAGATCCGTGCGGAGTCCTCCCACTTCCTCGGCCGCATCCTCTGCGCGCTCGGCCTGAAGAACCTCGGAGCCTCGCGCATCGTCGCCCGCGTCGCCCGCAAGTGACGTGACGCTTCGGTGACATTCCGCTTGCGCGCGCGCGGAGAATCCGCTAAAATACACGCCGACAGCCATGACATCGAATGACGAATACGTGTTGCAGCTCCTGCGCGAAGCGGGGTATGTGACGGCAGAACAGCTCGAGACCGCCTCCACGGCGATGCGCGCTGGCAACGAGACGACGTTGGACGTGCTCGTTGCCTCGGGCGTCGTGTCGGAGGACGACGTGCTCGGCACGATCGCCGACCAGTTCGGCATCAAGTACGTGAGCATCGACCCCGCCGCGATCGACGCGGATGTGGCGAAGGAGATCTCGCCCGAAATTGCGCACAAGTACGGCGTGGCGCCGGTGATGAAGGACGCGGACAGCGTGACCGTGGTTCTCTCCGACCCGATGGGCTACGACGCGATCGACTCGTTGCGGTACGTCCTGCAGGGGAAGGACGTGCAGGCCGTGCTTGCGCCGGCCGAGGAAGTCAAGGCCGTGATGGAGAAGCTCTATCCCACCGGCGGCGACCAGATCGTGACGCGCGGCGACGACGAGTTCGGCGGCGACGACGGCGGCGAGGGCGAAGGCGACGACACGCCCGTGATCCGCCTCTGCTCGCTCATCCTCTCCAACGCGATCAAGATGAAGGCGTCCGATATCCACCTGGAGCCGATGGAGAAGGAGTTCCGCGTGCGCTACCGCATCGACGGCGCGCTCCGCAAGATGGACTCGCCGCCGAAGCGCCTTCAGGGCGCGATGATCTCACGCTTCAAGATCATGTCGAAGATCAAGATCTCGGAGAAACGCATTCCGCAGGACGGCCGCATCCAGATCAACGTGGGCGGACGCGACCTCGACCTGCGTGTGTCGACCGTGCCGACGAACCACGGCGAGTCGATCGTCATGCGTATTCTCGACAAGTCGAACCTCGCGCTCGGCCTGCCGCAGCTCGGCTTCCTCTCCGACGACCAGAACAAGTTCGAGCGCCTCATCCACCTCTCCGACGGCGTGGTGCTCGTGACGGGGCCGACCGGCTCGGGCAAGACCACGACGCTGTACGCCTGCCTTGGGCAGATCAACACGCCCGACAAGAAGATCATCACCGTCGAGGACCCTGTCGAATACCAGATGAGCGGCATCAACCAGGTGCAGGTGAACCGCGACGTGGGCCTCGACTTCTCGGCCGCGTTGCGCTCCATTCTGCGTCAGGCCCCGAACATCGTGATGATCGGCGAAATCCGTGATGACGAGACCGCCGACATCGCGATGGAAGCGGCGCTCACCGGCCACCTTGTGTTTTCAACCTTGCATACCAACGACGCGCCGAGCGCCGTGACGCGTCTCACCGATATGGGCGTGAAGCCGTTCCTCGTCGCGTCCGCCGTGCGCGCCGCGATGGCCCAGCGTCTCGTGCGCGCCATCTGCACGAACTGCAAGGAGGCGTACACGCCCACCGAGCGCGACATGAAGATGCTCGGCGCAATCGCGAAGACCGCGCCCGAGCGCATGTACATCGGCCGCGGCTGCTCGAAGTGCAACGGCGGCTACAAGGGCCGAAAGGGCATCTTCGAGATCTTTGAAATCGACGACACGATCCAGCGTCTGATCTTCGATCACGCCCCGTCCTCCGTGTTGCGCGAGCGCGCACGCGAAATGGGCATGCGCACGCTGCGCGAGGACGGCATGCTCAAGGTCGCATCCGGCATGACCTCCCTGAAGGAGGTCCTCCAGGCCACGATGGGCGACGCCGACTAGCGAGTGTAAAGTGAAAAGTGTAAAGTGAAAGGGATTAGACATGGCAACTGAAATCACAATGCAGGACCTGTTGCAGGCGACGATCGACGAAGGCGCGAGCGACCTGCACGTACGCGCGTTCATGCCGCCCGAGCTCCGCGTCCACGGCGAGCTCGTGGCCATCGCCGACGAGGCGTTCACGGAGGAGGACACGTACAAGCTCTGCCACGAGATGATGACGCCCGAGCAGTCCGCCGAGGTCGAGAAGAACGGCGGCGCGGACTTCGCCATCGCGCACGAGGACGGCACGCGCTTCCGCGTGTCCGTGTTCAAGGAGCGCAAGCGCTGGGGCTGCGTGCTCCGCATGATTCCCTCCACGCTGCTCACGCTCGAGCAGATCGGCCTCCCGCAGACGGTGAAGGAGCTTCTCTTCAAGCCGCGTGGACTCATCCTCGTGACCGGCCCGACCGGCTCCGGCAAGTCGACCACGCTCGCCTCGATGCTCGACGTGATCAACCGCGAGCGCGGCGTGCACATCATCACGATCGAAGACCCGATCGAATTCTACCACACGTCCCGCAAGTCGCTCGTCACGCAGCGCGAAGTCGGCTCCGACGTGCCGAGCTTCGCCGAGGCCATCCGCCGCGCGCTCCGCCAGGACCCGGACGTGATCCTCGTGGGCGAAATGCGCGACCTCGAGACGATCGGCGCCGCCATCACCGCCGCCGAAACGGGCCACCTCGTGTTCGGCACGCTCCATACCACCGGCGCGGCCGAGACGATCGACCGTATCGTGGACGCCTTCCCGACCGACCAGCAGGAACAGGTGCGTACGCAGCTCTCCGTCGGCCTCCAGGCCGTGATCTCCCAGATCCTCCTGCCGAAGCTCGACGCGAACGGCGAGGTGCACGGCCGAATCGCCGCATTCGAGATCATGCTCGCCACGCCCTCCATCCGCAGCCGCATCCGCGACAACAAGACCTTCCAGATCCGCTCCGACATCCAGACCGGCGCGAAGTTCGGCATGGTCACGCTCGACGCCTGCCTCATGGGCCACTACAAGAAAGGGCTCATCTCCTACGACGAGCTCATCACCAAGAGCCAGGACCCCGACACCGTGGTCGCCAAGCTCAAGGAAGAAATGGGGCAGCGCTAAATGTCAGAGGCATTCGATCCGCTTCTCGACCTCCTCGTCAAGAACGGCGTCCTCGACCAGGACGCCGTGGAGACGATTCGCGAGGAACAGCGCAACGCGGCCGGCAAGACCGTGCGCGAGATCGTCGTGGACGGCGGCTACATCGACGAGGACAGCCTCCTCGGCATGATGGCGGCCTACCAGGGCTGCGAGGTGATCGACCTCGCGAACACGGAACTGACCGACGACGTGGTGAACGCCATCCCCGCCTCCATCGCGCGCATGTACAACGTGCTTTGCGTGGGAGTTGACGATACGTCCGTCACTCTCGCCACGTCGAATCTCGTGGACCCGCGCGTCTCGGACGAAGTGACGTTCGCCCTCTCGAAGGACGTGCGCTTCGTCATGGCGCGCGAGAAGGACCTCAACGACCGCATCGCGCAGCACTACGGCGACTCTTCCGAATCCGTCACCGACATGCTTGAGTCCATCGGCGCGGGCATGGACGCCGACGAGTCGCTGAGGGGTGACCCCAATGACGTCGCCGCCCTCGACGCCGCCGCGAACTCGAACGCCGTCGTCAAGTTCGTGAACATGATCCTCTACCAGGGCGTCGTGGACCGCGCGGCCGACATCCACATCGAGCCGTTCGAGAAGGACTTCAAGATCCGCTACCGCGTGGACGGCGCGCTCTACGAGGTGAAGGCACCGGACGTCTCCATGGCGCCCGCCATCATCTCGCGCGTCAAGATCATGGCGAACCTCAACATCGCCGAGCGCCGCATCCCCCAGGACGGCCGCATCGCGATCACCGTCGCGGGCCGCCCCGTCGACCTCCGCGTGTCGTGCCTTCCCACCACGCACGGCGAATCCGTCGTTATGCGTATTCTCGACCAGAGCGCCACGTCGCTCGACCTTGAAAACGTGGGCCTCGCCGAAGACGTCTACGAACAGCTCACGATCGACATCGAGAAGCCGAACGGCATCATCGTGGTGACCGGCCCGACCGGTTCCGGCAAGACGACGACGCTCTACTCCGTCCTCCGCCGCATCAACTCCATCGAGTCCAAGCTCCTCACCGCCGAGGAACCTGTCGAATACGACGTGGACGGCATCGTGCAGGTGCCGATCAACCACGACGTGGGCAACACGTTCCCGAAGGTGCTGCGCGCCTTCCTGCGTCAGGACCCCGACATCATGCTGATCGGCGAGATCCGCGACCTCGAGACGGCGGAAGTGGCCATCCAGGCCGCCCTCACCGGCCACCTCGTGTTCTCCACCCTCCACACGAACGACGCCGCCGGCGCCGTCATGCGTTTCGTGGACATGAACGTGGCCCCGTACATGGTGGCCTCCACCCTCGAGGCGGTGCTCGGCCAGCGTCTCCTGCGTACCTGCTGCCGCGAGTGCAAGACGCCGTACGAGCCCGACGACGAGACGCTCGACCGCATCAATCTCACGCGCGACGAGATCGGCGGCCGCCCGTTCTACTTCGGCAAGGGCTGCAAGACCTGCAACGGCACGGGCTACAAGGGCCGCAAGGCGATCTTCGAGTACCTGCGCGTGACGAACCCGATCCGCGAGCTCATCAACGCGCGTTCGCCCACGCTCATCATCCGCGAAAAGGCCCGCGAACTCGGCATGCGCACCATGCGCGAGGACGGCGTCCGCTCCATCCTCGACGGCTATACGACGGTCGACGAAGTCCTCCGCTACACCTGAGCGGCCCGTCTCGCGACAGTCCCTTCGCCCCGCGGCCGCGCCGCGGGAGCGCAGACATGATACTTTGCAAAATCTTTGCAATCTCTTTGCCGCGTCATGACAACTCCCAAAGCCGGAAATGATTTAATATGCGCCGCCACGGGCAAGAGGGTCTGCGGCGAAAAAAGAAAGGACATCCAGTCATGAAGAAAGAAATCATTCAGGCAGTTGCCGCGGCGCTTGCGCTTGCGGCGTTTGGAACGGCCACGGCAGACGTCTCCTGCCGGGTGGAGCCGGACTACGCGGTGCGGCTCGCGGACAAGGCGGGCGACGCCTACGTGAAGGTGACGCTCGCGGCGGACAGGGTCGTGGCGGCGAACCGTCCGTCCGTGAACCTCGCGATCGTACTCGACCGCTCGGGCTCGATGCATGGCGACAAGATCGTCAAGGCGCGCGAGGCGGCGTGCGAGGCGATCCGTCGGCTCGACGCGAAGGACATCGTGTCCGTCGTGGCCTACGACAACAAAAGCGAGGTCATCATTCCTGCGCAGCATGTCACGGAGAAGGAGGCGCTCATCGCCCGCATCAGCGCGATCGAGCCCCGGGGCTGCACCGCGCTCTTCGACGGCGTCTCGGCAGGCGCGACGGAACTCCGGAAGTTCAAGGGGAAATGCGAGATCAGCCGCGTGCTCCTCCTTTCCGACGGACAGGCCAACGTCGGCCCGTCCTCGCCCGACGAGCTAGGTCGCTACGGCGCGCTCCTCATGAAAGACGGCATCGCCGTCTCGACGATCGGCCTGGGCGTGGACTACAACGAGGATCTCATGACGCGTCTTTCGCAGAAGTCGGACGGCAACAGCTATTTCGTGGAGAACTCCAACGACCTGCCCCGCGTGTTCGCGCGCGAGCTCGGCGACGTGCTCTCCGTTGCCGCCACGAAGGTCGCGCTCAAGGTCCGGTTCGGCGGTGGCTTCGTCCCCGTCGCGCTCATCGGACGCGACGGGCGCATCATGGACGGCGTCGTCACGATCGACCTCAACCAGCTTTACGGCGGACAGGAAAAGTACGTGATCGTGAAGTGCGACGCCGCGCCCGCTCCGGCCGGTTCCGCCCGCGAGATCGCGAAGGCGGAGATCTCGTACATCGATCCGAAGGACGAATCCTCCAGGACCGTGACGGCCGTCGGCACGGTCAGCTACTCCTTGGACAGCGCTGCCGTCGCTGCGAGCGTGAACAAGGGCGTGGTCCGCGAGCGCGCGCTCAACGAAAACGCGATGCGCACGGAGGAGGCCCTGCGGCGTGCCGACCGCGGCGACTACGCGGCGGCCCGCGAGCTGATCATGATGAACCATGCAAATTCGGTGCAGGTGCAGGGGGCGATTGGCGTGGACGCGAAGCTTCAGGCCGACGCCGAAATGCAGATGTCGAATTCGATGAAGATGAGTCGCGGTTCGTACGACAGCGGGGCGCGCAAGAAGATGAAGACGTCGAGCTTCCAGCTCTTCAACCAGCAGAAGCTGAAATGAAACGATGAAGCGCCGCTCCAACCTGCCCGTCGCCATTGCCCTGCTCGCCATCCCGTCGCTTGTGTTCGCGTGGGTGGCGGCAGGGATGATCGCGGGACGGCTGGAACTGCTGGCCGAACGCGCGGCCGCGAAGGACGCCGCGCTCGTCGAAAGCCGCGTTTCCGCAGGACTGGCCGCGAGCGTGGAACGCGCCAAGCACGCGGCCGAGACGGCGGTCGCGTCCGTCTGCGCGCGTCCTGCGTCCGAAGCGCTCGCGGAAATCTCGCGCCGCGAGCCGTACGTGCGGAACGCCTTTCGATGGGTTGCGGGACGCGGCGTCACGTTCCCGCAGGAACGCGGCGCGACGCAGGAGGAACGTCGCTTCCTCGCGCGTTACGTGACCCTCTTCGAAGAAGGCTTCAAGGGCGCGTCGAGGGATTTCACCTGGCGGTCGTGGTTTGAGGGCGACAGACTCTCGTTCGTCGGCTGGCGAAAGGCGGCGGACGGAAGCGTCGTCGGCGCGGAGCTGGAGACCGTCGCATTTCTCGCGGAGTTCCCGTCGGTCCTTGCAGAGGCGGCGGGCGACGGGTACATCCTCGAGCTGCGGGACGGCGCCGGCGGTTCGCTCTTCAAGACGGATGCAACGCCGGAGAAGAAGTCTCCTGATGCCGTTCTGGCTCTTTCGTCCGTGTTGCCGCATCGTACGCTTGCGCTCTGGCGGACGTCTCCGCTCGATTCGTCCGTCGCCGGCCTCGGTCGGCTGTCCTTCATGGTGACGGCCGGCGCGGTGCTGTTCATCCTTTTCGCGGCAGGTGCGCTGATGCTCGTTGTGGACGCGTGGCGGGCGCGCCGCGACTCGGAGCGCAAGACGTCGTTCGTGTCGAATGTCTCGCACGAGCTCAAGACGCCGCTGACGTCCATCCGCCTTTGCGCGGAGATGCTGTCCGAAGGCCGCGCGAAGGATGACGCCGCGCGCGCGCGGTATCTGGACGTGATCACGAAGGAGTCGGGGCGGCTGACGCGGCTCGTGGACAATGTCCTGGACTTCGGTCGGCTCGAGCAGAACCGCCGCAAGTACGACCTGTCCGACGTTGATCTTTGCGGCCTTGTGCGCGGCGCGGCGGAATCCCAGCGCTCGCGCGTGGAGGCGGTGGGAATGGCGCTCTCCGTTACGATTACCGAGGTGCCCGTCGTGCGGCGCGTGGACGGCGACGCCGTGAGCCAGATTGTCCTGAACTTGATTGACAATGCAGTGAAGTATGCGGCGGACGGCAAGGCGCTTGACGTCGCGGTCGAGGCGGATGGCACGGTCATCGTGGCCGATAGGGGACCAGGTGTTCCGAAGCGTGACCGGGAACGCGTGTTCGAGCGGTTCTACAGATGCGACGATTCGCTCGCCGCAAAATCGTCCGGAAGCGGACTGGGACTCTCCATCGCGCGACGGCTCGCGGAGGGCATGGGCGGACACCTCGTCTGCATGGCGCGCGCGGGCGGCGGCGCGGAGTTCCGTCTGAAATTTGGAGGTGACACGAAATGAAACGGATCCTTGTGGCGGAAGACGACGCGAACATCCGCGAGACGCTGGCGGACCTTCTCTCGGGCGAGGGATACGAGGTCACGACCGCCGCTGACGGCGAGGCGGCGATTGCGGCATGGAGAGGCGCGGCGGAGCCGTTTGACCTCGTGCTGCTCGACGTGATGATGCCCGGCAAGAGCGGCTACGACGTCTGCCGCGAAATCCGCGCGGCGGGGAGTCGGGTGGCGGTGCTGATGCTCTCCGCGAAGGGCGAGGAGATCGACAAGGTCATCGGTCTCGAACTGGGTGCGGACGACTACGTCACCAAGCCGTTCGGCGTGCGCGAACTCCTTGCGCGCGTGGCGGCGGCGATTCGCCGTGCCGAAGGGCCATCCGGCGCGGTACGTGCCGAGACAGCGTCCGAATCGGATTTTCCTTTTTGCGGCGTGCGTGCGAGCGTGAAGCGCTATGTGCTGGAAGGCCCTGGCGGATCCGTTGCCGTGACGGAACTTGAGATGAAGCTCATGAAGGCCCTCTCTGCGCACAAGGGTGAGGTCATGTCGCGCGACACATTGCTGAACCTCGTCTGGGGCACAAACTACTACGGGACCACGCGGACGCTCGACCAGCATCTCGTCAACCTTCGCCGCAAGCTGGAGCGCGTTGGAGGAAACACGTCCCTCATCCGCACGGTCCACGGTGTGGGGTATTCGTACAACGATGAATCTTCTCGTTAGGGAAGATTGGTTTGGGGCGCTCTCGCGCGTGAAAGGTTTTGCCCTCGCGTGCGCGCGCGCGTTATGGTATAATATACACGCAAATCTGCAAAAGGAAAACCATGTCAGAAGAAGAGACGAAGCCGATCGAAGAAACGCCCGCCGCGCCGCAGGAGGCGGGCAAGTACAATGCCGCCAACATCCAGGTGCTGGAGGGCATGGAGGCCGTGCGCAAGCGCCCGGCCATGTACATCGGCGATACGGGCGAGCGCGGGTACCACCATCTCGTGTACGAGGTGGTGGACAACTCGATCGACGAGGCGCTCGCGGGGTACTGCTCGCTCATCGACGTGCAGATCAATCCGGACGGCTCGCTCTCCGTGACGGACAACGGACGCGGCATCCCCGTGGACATGCATCCCACGCAGCACCGTCCCGCGATCGAGGTGGTGCTCACGATCCTCCACGCGGGCGGCAAGTTCGACGGCTCGAACTACAAGGTGTCCGGCGGCCTGCACGGCGTGGGCGTTTCGTGCGTGAACGCGCTCTCCGACTGGATGAAGGTGGAGGTGAAGCGCGGCGGCAAGATCCATCACATCGAGTTCTCGCGCGGACACGTCACGAAGCCGCTCGAGGTGGTGGGCGAGTGCGGCGACGAGACGGGCACGAAGGTGACGTTCTTCCCCGACCACTCGATCTTCAGCTGCCATGCGTTCAAGTGGGAGATCCTCTGCAACCGCCTGCGCGAGCTCGCGTTCCTCAACAAGGGCGTGAAGATCCACTTCAAGGACAACGAGGGCGAGGGACACCACGAGGAGACGTTCCACTACGAGGGCGGCATCGACCAGTTCACCGAGTACCTCAACACGAACAAGAAGCCGCTCACGCCCGTGATCCACTTCGAAGGCGAGGCGCAGGGCGTGACGGGCACGGTGCAGGCGGAAGTTTCGATGCAGTACACGGACACGTACTCCACCATCGAGCAGACTTACTGCAACAACATCCACACCATTGAAGGCGGCACGCACCTCTCCGGCTTCCGCGCCGCGCTCACGCGCACGATCAACAAGTACGGCCGCGCAATGAAGAACGGCATCAAGGAAAAGGACAACGTCACGGGCGACGACATGCGCGAGGGCCTCACGGTGATCGTGAGCGTGAAGGTGCCGCAGCCGCAGTTCGAGGGACAGACGAAGACGAAGCTCGGCAACGGCGAGGTGCAGGGCATCGTCGACTCCATCGTGAGCGAGAAGCTCATGACGTTCTTCGAGGAGAACCCCGCCGTGGCGGAGGTCGTGGTCAACAAGATCCTCTTGGCGTTCCGCGCCCGCGAGGCCGCGCGCGCCGCGCGCGAGAAGACGCGCAAGGGCGTGATGGACGGGCTTTCGCTCCCCGGCAAGCTGAAGGACTGCTCGGAGCGCGACGCGACGAAGACGGAGCTGTTCCTCGTGGAGGGCGACTCCGCCGGCGGCTCCGCGTCGTCCGGACGCAACCGCGCCACGCAGGCCATCCTGCCGCTGCGCGGCAAGGTGATCAACGTGGAGAAGGCGCGCGTGGACCGCATGCTCGCCAACAACGAGATCCGCACGCTCATCACCGCGATCGGCTGCGGCTTCGCGGAGGAGTGGGACATCTCGAAGATCCGCTACCACAAGATCATCATCATGACCGATGCCGACGTGGACGGTGCCCACATCCGCACGCTCCTCCTCACGTTCTTCTACCGCAAGATGCCGGAACTGATCGAGAAAGGCTACGTGTATCTCGCCCAGCCGCCGCTCTACAAGGTCGAGCGCAAGAAGAAGATCGAGTACGTGCTGACCGACGGCGAGATGACGGCGCGCCTCCTCTTCCTCGGCCTTGACGACATGACCGTGAAGCGCACGAACGGCGAGGTGCTCGACAACGACCAGGCGCGCCGGCTCCTCGAGCTGCTCGCCGAGATCGACGAGACGTCCAAGGCCGTCGAGCGCCGCGGGTTGACCGTGAAGGCCCTCCTCGACGCGCGCGACGCAAACGGCGTGGTTCCGCGCTACGCGCTCGTGCGCGGCGCGGGCGACGCGGCGGTCGTGGAGTTCGCGGTGGACGAGGCGGCCTTCAAGGCGCGCGTGGCGGAGCTCCAGCAGGAGATGCAGACCACGATCGACATTCCGTCCACGCAGGTTGAGACGTACCACCCGACCGACCAGATGGCGTTCCGCTGGCTGGAGATGTACCGCTCCTCGCTTCTCCGCAAGCAGATGGAGTCGCTGAAGGGCATGGGTTTCACGGTGGAGGACTACCTCGGCGAGTCCGGCACGGTGGCGTTGCTGGAGGAGGACGGCACCTCCCAGGAGGTGAAGAGCCTGCCCGATCTCCTCGAGGCGGTGCGCGCGCGCGGACGCAAGGGCATGAGCATCTACCGCTTCAAGGGTCTCGGCGAGATGGATGCCGACGAGCTCTACGAGACGACGATGGATCCCGCGCGGCGCCGCATGCTGCGCGTGAAGCTCTCCGACGCCTTGAAGGCCGACCAGATGTTCTCGCTCCTGATGGGCGACGAGGTGGAGCCCCGCCGCAAGTTCATCGAGGACAACGCCCTTAACGTCCGCTCGCTGGACATCTAAAGGGGACGGATGAAATGGCTGCTGTATAACGCGCTGTTCGCCGTGGCGTACACGGTGATGCTGCCGTCCTTCCTGCTGCGCATGAAGCGCCGCGGGGGGTACCGCGCGCGCTTCTCCGACCGTTTCGGGCGCTATCCGAAGGAAATCCTTGATGTTCTCTCTAAAAAGGCCGCGACAAGCGCGGCCCTCCCGCAGGGGTGGATATGGATTCACGCCGTGAGCGTGGGCGAGGTGCAGGTGGCGGGACAGCTCATGCGCGCGATGCGCGAACGAGATCCAAACGTGCGGTTCGTGTTCTCCACGACGTCCTCGACCGGGTGGAAGACGGCCGAGCGCGAAGTGACGCCGGACGACGTGTTGATCTACAACCCGCTCGACTTCGGCGGCTGTGTGAAGCGCGCGCTCGACGCCGTGAACCCGCGCGTCGTGATTCTCACCGAAACGGAAATCTGGCCCAACTTCATCCGCGCGCTCAAGAAGCGCGGCGTGCCGATCTATCTCGTGAACGCCCGCATCTCCGACCGCAGCGCGCCGCGCTACAAGGCGCTCAGGTGGTTCTTCGGCGAGGTTTTCCGCTGCTTCACGAAAATCTACGCGCAGAGCGATCTCGACGCACAGCGCCTGACGGATGCGGGAGCGGACCCGGCGACGGTGCAGGTGACCGGCAGCTTCAAGTTCGACGTGGCGCACCGCAACGAGGCGAAGGAGCGGGAGCTCCGCGCGTGGATCGGCGAAGGCGATATCCTCCTTGGTGGTAGCACGTGGCCGGGTGAGGACGTGGTGATGCTGAACGCCTACAAATGGCTTATCGAGAAACATCCCGAGGTAAAGCTCGTGATTGCACCGCGGCACTTCGAGAAGGCGGATGCCGTCGAGGCAAATATTCGGGCGGCGGGATTTGAGTGCGTGAGGAGGTCGAGAAGCGGCGAGAGCGCCGCTTCCCCGAGGGGTGTTTATCTGTGTGACACGACGGGTGAAATGATGGGGCTATTCGGCATTTCCACCGTCGCGTTCGTAGGGAAGAGCCTCTGCGAGCACGGTTCGCAGAACATGATAGAGCCGTGTCTCTGCGGCGTTGCGACGGTGGTGGGACCGTACACGGAGAATTTCCGTCCGGTGATGAGCGACCTGCTCGCGGCGGACGCGCTTGTGCAGACGCCTGATGCGGCTACGCCCGAGGTGCGCGCGGCGTCCGTGGAGGCGGAGCTCCTTCGCTTCTTCGACGAACCCGAACGGCGAGCCGCGTACGGCCAGCGTGCACAGGCGGCGGTTGCGCGCCGTTGTGGCGTGGTGGGGCGGTGTGCGGACGAGCTGCTGGCGCAAATGGAAATGAAGACCGAATGATGAAGAATGAAGATGTAAAAAGCAAGTTCGGGAGGTGGATGCTCGCCGGCGGGGTGGTGGTCGTGCTGGGGTTCCTGCTGATGTGGATGTGCGTCGGCAAATTTTTCAAGACTGCGCCAGAGGATGCGGACGACATGCCCGTTGACACGGGCTACAGGTTCCGCCAGATCCGCCTGTATCCGGCCTGCATCGCGATGTTCCTGCATCCGGCGGCGAAGACCGCGCGCACGGTCGGCGCCGAGGCGACGTTCTACAGCGTCTCGTTCGAGACGGCCGGCATGAAGCTGTTGGACGAGGCGGACGCATCTGCGGCCGACATTGTGCTTGTCGCGCCAAAGCCGGACTGGCTTGCCGGGACGGATTTCCCGACCGGCCGCGACTGGCGGCGTCTCGCGGGCCTGCGCGCGGAGGGCGGACTCGTGGCGCTGCACGTCGACATGCGGCGGCTTTCGCTTGGGCGGCTCAAGAGCGTGCTTGCCGATTTTCGCGATGCGTTCGGTCCTTATTTTCTCTGGTGCATCGGCGCGAACGACTACGTGGTGACGAGCGCGGTGGAGTTGACGGCGGACAGTTTGTACGAACGTTTTGCCGACGAGAAGGTGGCCGAGGCATTCGCTTCCACTGGAATCTACTCTCCGGCGGACGTGTTTGCGTGCTACGTGGGGCGCGATGTGGATGTCGAACCAGCCTTGCAGAAGGTCTCCGCCGCCGGCCGCACGTCCGTGACGTGGAAGGAGGCGCGCAAGGCACTCGAGTCGCTTTCGGCGAAGGACGCCGCCTACGTGCGTCCGGGGCTGCTGACGCCCTACTACATCCCGCCCGTGCCGTGGTTCAAGAGGGGCGACGCAGAACCGGCCGTGTTTGCGGGGACGACGAATGCCCTGAAGGTCGTGCAGGCCGCGCGGCGCGAGTTCCTCGCGGGATTCGACGACATCGGCGAGGGCATCTCCACGAACGCACTTGAGCGCTGGGCGACGGCGGCGAAGGTGAGTCCGCGCGATCCCGTGCTGTGCGGTCTCGTGGACGTGGTCGACCTCAAGGGGCGCCAGTTCCTCCAGGTCGGCAACGTCAAGGGCGCCCTGGGATGTTACGAGAAACTGCTGCTGATACGTCCGAAAGACGTCGCCATCGTGCACAACTACGGCGTATGCCTGAAGAAGGGCGGGCAGATGGAGATGGCCGCGCAGGTGTTCGCGCGCGCGGTGGAGCTGGATCCCGAGACCGACGCCCACCGCGTGGAGCTGGTGGAGTGCTGTGCCGCGAGCGGACACGAGGATGTGGCGGTGCGGACGCTGGACGTGCTGATGAAGCGGCACCCGGGCGACCCTGCGCTGAAGCTCCGCGCAGCGAAGCTGATGAGCATCCGCAACGGCAAGGCACGCAACACGGACCGCGCGGTGCGTCTTGCCGAGGAGGCGGCGGCGCAGACAGGCTGGAAGGACGGCGCCTACGTGCTGGGGCTTGCGGACGTCTACATCGAGTGCGGGCGCGTGAAGGAGGGCGTCCAGCTCAAGCGGAAGATGAAGACCATGAAGTTCAACCGGTGACCGCCCTCCCACAGAACCCGCCGAATGTGCTATACTAGAGACGCTATGAAAAAATGGACAGTTGCAAGTTTCAAGGCCGCGAAGGGCGTGCGCAAGCTCGGCTGCTGCACGGCGTATGACGCATGCTTCGCGCGCCTTGCCGACGAAGCGGGCGTGCCGTGTATTCTTGTGGGCGATTCGATGGGCATGGTGTCGCTCGGTTATTCGACCACCCTGCCCGTGACGATGCAGGAGACGCTCTCCGCCACCGCCGCCGTGGCGCGCGCGGCGAAGGACGCGCTCGTGGTCGCGGACATGCCCTTCGGCAGCTACCAGTGCGGCGACGACGCCGCGATGGCGAACGCCGTCGCCTGCCTGAAGGTCGGCGCGGACGGCGTGAAGCTCGAGGGCGGCGCGCGCGTGTGCAGTCTCATCCGCCGCATGACCGAGGCCGGCATCCCCGTGCTTGCGCACGTGGGCATGACGCCGCAGAGCGTGAACGCCTACGGCGGCTTCAAGACGCAGGGCAAGACGCGCGAGGCCGCGTTGCAGGTGCTTGAGGACGCGAAGGCCGTGGAGGCCGCCGGCGCGTTCGCCGTCACGCTTGAGTGCGTGCCGGACGAACTCGCTGCCGAGATCACCGCCGCGCTGAAGGTTCCCACCATCGGCATCGGCGCGGGGCCGGTGTGCGACGCGCAGTGGCTCGTGATGCACGACCTTCTCGGCCTCAACGAGGGGCACGTGCCGGCATTCGTCAAGCGCTACGCGAACCTCGCTGCCGACGCGAAGAAAGCCTTCGCGCAGTACGTGGACGAAGTCGCGTCCGGCACCTTCCCCCCGCCGCGCGGATAGTCGGCGGAAAGCCTTGACCGTGATTGGGGTTTTTAGGTATAATTCAACGCAAACACCCAAAAAGGAAAAAAGCATGAAAGCAAAATCGTTCGTTTTGGCGCTTTCCGCCCTTGTGGTCGGCACGGCGCTTGCAGCATCCTCAACCCCCGCCGGATTCACCGACGACCTTGATGCGGCCCTCAAGGAGGCGAAGACCACCGGCAAGGGCATCTACGCCGTCTTCTCCGGCAGCGACTGGTGCTACTGGTGCAAGAAGCTGGAGCAGGAATGCCTCTCCAAGCCCGAGTTCGTCGAGGAGGCCAAGAAGAACATGATTCTCGTGTTCATCGACTCCCCTAGGGACAAGTCGCTTCTCTCCGAAACGGCGAAGAAGCGCAATCCGGAACTCGTCAAGAAGTACAAGATCAGCGGCTACCCGACCGTGATGTTCATCGACTCCGACGGCGAAGGGAGCGAGGCATCGCGCCCAGGCAAGGGCGTCTCCCCTGCCGACTACGCCAAGTCGCTCGCGGAGGACTTCAAGATGATGCCGCTCATGAAGAAGCACTTCAAGCCCTTCAAGGACGAGATGGAAGCGGCGGAGGGGAAGCTCCAGTCGAAATTCCGTGCCCTCGGCAGGGACAAGGACGATGACGACGTCGAGGCCCGCAAGACCCGCTTCAACTCCGCGCAGTCCATCGCGCGCGAGTTCTCGACCAAGGTCAAGGACATCCGCGACCGTCTTGAGAAGGCAAACGTTCCGTCGGAGCTTGACGGACGCAAGAAGTCGATGCTCAGGGAATACGATTCGCACCTGAAGCAAATCAAGAAGTTCCTCGAGATGACGTTTGAGGACGTCGAGAAGATGGAGAAGGCGCGCAAGGAATCCCGCAGGAAGCGCGCGAAGTAACATTCGGCGTTTCCGCATGAGGAACGTCGCTACTGCTATTGCGGCACTGGCCGTCGTCGCACACGCCGCGTGTGCGACTGACGTGACGTTCCTCATGTGCTACCGTCCGGACCATCCCGAGGATCCGGCGACGAAGCAGATTCTCCAGTTCACGGCGGCACATCCCGAAATCCGTCCCTTCCAGTGGGGCGGTCTCACGCTCCCCGGCGGCGGCGGACGCGCCGCGTTTATGCTCGCGCTCGCGGGCGGCACGGCGCCTGACGTCTACAAGGCCTGGTTTCACATCCTTCGCCACGACATCGACGAGGGGTTCTGCCATCCGCTCAACGAATGGCTCGGCGACGACGTGGATGGCGACGGCAGGCTCTCCGACGCCGAGGCGAAGTGGCCGGGCTGGAAGAACGTGCCACAACTGTGGCGCGACGTGGCGACGAAGGACGGCAAAATCTACGCCGTTCCCACGCCTGGTTTCGCCTACTATGGCATCGTCTACCGCAAGGACCTCGTGAAGGCCGCCGGACTCGATCCCGAGAAGCCGCCGCGCACATGGGACGCATTTTCCGACTGGTGCCGCAAGCTGACGTTCGCAGACAAGACCATCCCCGGCGCGACCGTGCAACGCGGCCAGCGCGCGTTCGCGATCGAGAACCGGCCGTGGGGCTTCCTCCCGTGGGTCGGCGCCGCCGGCGGCGACGTGATCCGAAAAGCCACGAGCCACGAACCACGAGCCACGAACCACGAAACCTGGGAGGCGTGCTTCGACTCTCCTGAAAGCGTGCGTGCGGCGAAGTTCTTGCAACGGTTGATCGCGGACGGCGTGGTGCGCGCGCTGCCGCAGCTCTCGATGTCGAACGAAGTCGCGGACATGTTCGTGAACGGCGAAATCGTGAGCGTGTTCGGCGGCGAAGACCTCGTGGTGTACCTCACCGAGCGCCTGAATTTCCCCTCCGACCAGATCGGCCTCATGCCATTCCCAGCGGCTGATGAGAATTGTCGTCCTGTCCTCCAGGCGCACAAGCATTTCTACGCGATGACGGAGGGCGTGGGGCGGCGTCCGAAGGAGGAACGCGACGCGGTGTGGGCGTGCGTGGAACAGCTCGCGTCCGGCGATGTGTACGACGAGACCGTGCGCAAGAACGTGGCGGAAGGGCGTGCGCGGTGGTGTCTGCCCGCCGACCTCAAGCGTCTCGGCTTCGACGAGTACCTTGCGGAGGTTCCGCCGGGGATCCGCCAGATGTACGACGACCTCGCGGCGGGCAGGATCCGCGCGGTGACGGAGCCGTACATGGGATTCTGGCAGGCGGCGAGCGACCTTGTGAGCCGTCGGTTTCTCGGCATCCTCCTCAGCGACGCGGGGAAGGACCTCGACTGCGCGGTCGCGTTGAAGTCGATTTCGGATGACGCGAACCGCGGTCTGATGTTCGACGCGGACAAGGAGCGCATCGAAAAGGCGCGCCCCGTGGCGCGCGTGGTGCTCGGCGTGCTGGCGATTTGCGTGCTGGCGTGCGTGTGGCTCGCCATCAAGGCGGGAGGCCAAGCGTCTTCGCGAGCCGGGAAAGACAGCAAGCGTACAACAACCAGCGGGAGCGGTCGCGCTTGTCGCGGTCAATGGGGAGGGCGGGCGCGGTCGCGCTTGTCGCGACCGTTCAGCAGGCGGTGCTTGCCCTGGCTCTTCCTTCTGCCCGCAATCGTCTCCATCGCGCTGTGGAGCTACTGGCCGCTTATCCGCGGCGCGCTGATGGCGTTTCAGGACTACCGTATCGTGGGCACAGGCACGTGGGAGGGGCTCGACAACTTCATCCGCGTGGCATCCGACCCCGGCTTCTGGAAGGCGTGGGGGCGTACGCTCCAGTACGTGGCGATCACGCTGGCGCTTGGATTCGTCTCGCCGATCATCCTTGCGCTCCTTCTGAGCGAGATACCGCGCGGGAAGGTGTTCTTCCGCACGGTCTACTTCCTGCCGCATCTCACGAGCGCGCTCGTGGTCACGCTCATGTGGAAGATGATGTTCGACCCCACGGAGAACGGCATGCTCAACCAGGCGCTCGCATGGTTCGGCGTGGGCCGACACGCGTGGCTGCAGGATCCGGCGTGGGCGATGACATGCTGCATCCTGCCGGGCGTGTGGGCGGGCATGGGCACGGCGTCGCTCATCTACATCGCGGCGCTCGGGGCGCTGCCGCCGGACTACTACGAGGCGGCGGCGATCGACGGCGCGGGCATCTTCGCGCGCTTCCGGCACGTCACCCTGCCGCAGCTCCTGCCGCTCATGGTGATCAACTTCGTGGGGGCGTTCATCGCGGCGTTCCAGGGGATGGGGTCGATCTTCCTCCTCACCTTTGGCGGGCCGGGCGACGCCACGAACGTGCTCTCGCTCGTCATCTGGAAGGAGGCGTACAACAACCTGCGCTTCTCCACCGCCACGACGATGGCCTGGTTCCTCGGCACGGCGCTCGTCGCGTTCACGTACCTTCAGATCCGCTTCCTCCGACGCGTCGAGTTCCGACAGGCCGCCGCGAACTGACGGCCGCCGAATATGGTATAATAGCGCCCGTGCAGAAGGCGAGCAAGAGATTCGCCTTGTTCGAGAAGGCCTTTCAGGAGGGGTCGGAGAGTCCGTCCCCCGTGCTTGCTTTGCCTTCGTTCTCCGGTTCGGCCACGGCGTTTGCCGCCGCCGCACTCGCGCACGCGCCACGGGAGGGCGGCGCGACGTTCGTGCTGGCGGTTACGCCGGGCCTGCCCGAGGCGGATGCTGTGGCGGACGACCTGCGCGTCCTCGAGGGCGAGTGCGGCGTGCGCGCGCTTGGTTTCCCGCCGCCGCTCGAGGACGACCCGGCGTCCACGGCCGCGCGCCTCAGGGTGTCGGCTGCGCTTGGCGCGTGGCGGATGCATCCGTATCCGCTTGTCGTCGTGGCGCCGAGTGCGGCTCTCCTGACGGGCGTGCCGGACGCCGCGGCGGTGGGTGCCGCAACGGTACGTCTCGTGCCGGGTGACGCCGCAAGCGCGTTCGCGCAGGTGCAGGCGCGTCTTGCCGCCGCCGGCTACGAGCGCGCGGGCGAAGTGACGGCCGTGGGGCAGTACGCCGTACGCGGCGGCGTGCTCGACGCCTGGTCGCCCGGCGCGGCGCGTCCCGTGCGTGCGGAGTACTTCGGCGAGGACCTCGAGTCGCTGCGCGAGTTCGACCCCGCGCTGCAGACCTCCGTGAAGAAGATCCCGTCGGCGGAACTCTCGCCTGTCGCCGTGCCGACGGGCGAGGAGACGCGTCTCCTCGACATCCTGCCTGCCGGCGCGACAATCCTCTGGGTCGACCACAATTCCTACACGGGGCTTTCGCATTCGCTTTTGGGGAACGCGGGTTTCCGCCAGGTCTTCACGGGAATGCCGGTGCCGCCGGGCGTGCCGGAGGGGACGTTCCAGAGTTCGCCGCTGCCGGGTTTCGCGGAGCTCGGCGCGGAGTCCGCGCGGAGCCCGGAGCTGCTGGAGGCGGCGCGGGCGCGTCTCGCGGCGCATCTCGCGACGGCGGAGCGGAAGGGCGCGCTCGTGGTGGAGGACGGCGAGCTCGGCGGGGGCTTCGAGGTGCCGGGGCTCGTGGTGGTGACGAAGGGCGACCGCGTGTTCGCGCACCGGCGGCGCGCGCCGCGCGCGCAGGTGTCGGGCGTGGCGGGGCAGCGCCTCTCCGAGTCGTTCGACATCGAGCCGGGCGAGTACGTGGTGCACGTCGACTACGGCATCGGGCGGTTCCTCGGCTCCACCGAGGTCGAGGTGGGCGGCACGCGCAGCGAGGTGTTCACGATCGAGTATGCGGACGGCGGCAAGCTGCACGTGCCCGTGACGCACGCACACCTCCTCTCGCGGTACGTGGGCGTGAAGGGCGAGCAGGTGAAGCTGCACCGCCTCGACGGACGGCGCTGGACGCGGGACAAGGCGGACGCGCAGCGTGCGGTGCAGGATCTCGCGGCGTCGCTTCTCGAGACGCAGGCGCGCCGCGCCGTGGTGCCGGGCTTCGCGTACGACATCAACGCACCGGGCGTGGCGGAGTTCGAGGCGGCGTTCCCGTACGAGGAGACGGACGACCAGGCGCACGCGATCCAGGACGTGAAGAACGACATGGCGCAGTCGAAGCCGATGGACCGCCTTGTGTGCGGCGACGCGGGCTACGGCAAGACCGAGGTGGCGATGCGCGCCGCGTTCATCGCCGCGATGAACGGACGGCAGACCGCGCTCCTCGCGCCCACGACGGTGCTCGCGGAACAGCACTACGAGACGTTCCTCGCGCGCTTCGCCGACACGCCCGTGCGCATCGAGACGATGAGCCGGTTCCAGAGCGCCGAGGAGAAGAAGGGCACGCGCGCGCGCCTGCTCTCCGGCGCCACCGACATCGTGGTCGGCACGCATGCGATCCTGTCCTCGAAGGTACAGTTCCACGACCTCGGCCTCATCGTGATCGACGAGGAGCAGCGCTTCGGCGTGCGCCACAAGGAACACCTCAAGCGCCTGCGCGCCACGGCGGACGTCCTCACGATGAGCGCCACGCCGATCCCGCGCACGCTCTACCTCTCGATGACGGGCACGCGCGACCTCTCCCTCCTGCGCACGCCGCCGCGCGAGCGCGTGGCGGTTGAGACGAAGATCGTGCGCGACTCGGACGAGACGGTGCGCGCCGCCATCACGCGCGAGATCGCGCGCGGGGGACAGGTCTACTTCCTCTACAACCGTGTCTCGACGATCGGGATCGCGGCGGCGCGCCTGCGCGCGCTCGTGCCGGACGCGCGCATCGAGGTGGCGCACGGGCAGATGCCGTCCGCCATGCTGTCCGCCAAGATGCAGGCGTTCGCGAAGGGGCGTTCGGACGTGCTCCTCTGCACGACGATCGTGGAGAGCGGGCTCGACATCCCGCGCGCGAACACAATTCTCGTGGACCGCGCCGACCGCTTCGGCCTCGCCGAGCTCTACCAGCTGCGCGGCCGCGTGGGGCGTTCCGCGCGCCAGGGCTATGCCTTCTTCCTGTTGCCCGCCGAAGGGCTCGTGGACGCCGAGGCGCGCGAGCGCCTCGACGCGCTGAAGCGCCATGCGGGCCTCGGCGCGGGGTTCGGCATCGCGATGCGCGACCTCGAGATCCGTGGTGCGGGCAACCTGCTCGGCCGCGAGCAGAGTGGCCACATCGCCGCCGTCGGGTTCCAGCTCTACTGCCAGCTCCTGCAGCGCACCGTGGCGCGTCTCAAGGGCGAGCATGTGCCGGACGTGGTGGACGTGACGCTCAACTTCGACTTCCTCGACTTCTCGCCGGGGTCGGACGACGCCGACGCGACCGGTGCGTGCCTGCCGTACGACTACGTGGAGGACGAGGGTCAGCGCATGGAGTTCCACCGGCGGCTCGCCGAGACGTCCACGCTCAAGGACGTGACGCGCCTGAAGGGCGAGCTGGCGGACCGCTTCGGCAAGCTGCCGAAGGCGGCGGCGCGCCTCGTGAAGCTCGCGGAGCTTCGCGTGCTCTGCGCGCAGGCGGGGATCAGCCGCATCGACGTGCGCAAGGGCCGCGCCGTGTTCTACCGCGTCGGCCGGGCCGGGCCGGCTTTCGCCGAGCAGCTTTCCGCGCCGTCGCCGGAAAAACGCATCGCCGCACTGGCGAAACGCGTCCTCCAGTCCGAAGATTGTGGTATAATGAAGCCGTGAACAAAGACCTGAAAACGACAGCCATCATCGGCGCCACGATTGCGTTCTCGCTTGCGGCGACGGGCCTGTGGCTGCTTAAGTGCGCACGGCAGATCGAGGCGAATCAGGTGGTGCGCGCGCACCAGGCCGAGGCGAACCGGCAGGCGTTCGAGGACCTGCGCAACGACCGCTGGAAGGCGCTCATGCACGACGTGCAGGGGCAGGTGCGCCAGAAATCCATGGCGAAGCGCGAGCATGTCCTGCGCCAGACGCTTGCGGACGAACCCTATGCGCAGGGCGCGTTCATCTGGGTGAAGGGGAAGGGGCTTGTGTGTTCCCTCGAAATTCCGCCAGACCTTGCCGCGAAGTTCCCGCCCGACTATTCGTGGAAGGAAAAGGGGCAGACGCCGCATCCGCGTGCCTTGCAGGAGTTTGACGGACATCTGGTGGCCTGGCAGCGCCTGCAGGGAAACGCCGACAAGGCGATTGAGGTGTTCGGCATCCTCATCGGCAAGCCGGAAATGCTCCCGTTCGACGATCCGGAGAATCTGCCGTTTGACGACCCCGTGGTCATTCGCCTGACGGGCTACGGTCTCTTGTGCATCGCGTTGCTTCTCGTCATTGCCGTCGTGTGGCTGCTTTATCATGCCGCGCACAAGGCACGGCTGGATGCCCTTACGAAGACGAACTTCGTGTCGCTCGTCTCGCACGAACTCAACACGCCGCTCACGGCGATCATCCCATACGCGGACATGTTGCGCAAGGGGCGTCTCGCGTCCGAAGAGGACCGCCAGGAGGCGTATAGCGTGATTGCGGAAGAGTCGGTGCGCCTGAAGGGACTTGTGGCGGAACTGCTCGACTTCTCGCGCCTTGAGCGGCGCACGAAGAAGTACACGCTCACGGACTTTGACGCGGCCGAGCTGGTGCGCTCCGTGGTGCGGCTCATGCGCGGGCGCTTCCCGGACGATGCGCCGTCCGTGTCGGCCGAAGGACCGCTGCTCGTGCGTGCAGATGTGGACGCCGTGAAGGCGATCCTCATCAACCTGCTCGACAACGCCGCGAAGTACGCGCCGGGCGCGCCGGTGGAGGTCGTTGCCGAGAAGGGCGGATGCGGCGTGCGCGTGGAGGTGCGCGACCGTGGGCCGGGGCTGTCGCCCGAGGGAATGCGCAAGGTCTTCACGCGCTTCTGGCGCGCGGACGACAGCGCCACGGCGAGCGTGGGCGGCTTCGGGCTGGGTCTGACGATCGCGCGCTCGTACGCGCGGGACATGGGCGGCGACCTCACGGTCGCGGCGCGCGAAGGCGGCGGAACGGTTTTCACGTTGGAACTGAAGGAGGCAGGGAATGGCTGACATCCTGGTGGCAGAGGACTATCCCGCGACGCGGAGCGTGCTCAGGACGCTTCTGCGGGGCGCGGGGCACACGGTGCGCTTCGCCGTCAACGGCGAGGAGGCGCTCGCGCAGGTGGCGCTGAAGCGTCCCGACCTGCTCCTGCTCGACGTGATGATGCCAAAGAAGAGCGGCTACGAGGTGCTGGGCGAGATCCGCCGCACTGACGCCGTGCTGCCGGTGATCCTGCTCACGGCGAAGGGCGAGAAGTCGGATGTCGTGCTGGGGCTCGGCCTTGGGTCGGACGACTACGTGAAGAAGCCGTTCGACGGCGATGAGCTGCTCGCGCGCGTGGCGGCGGCGCTCCGTCGGGCGGAGGTGTCCGTTCCGCCGGCCGCACCGGCCGCGCCGTCCGGCGGCGGCGAGACGGGAGGCGACTTCGCCTTTGCCTCGTTTCGCGTGGACGCGAACCGGCTCAAGCTTGTCGGCGCGCGCGGGCGCGTCAAGGACCTCTTCATCAACGAATACAAGATCCTGTACCACCTTGCGCACCATGCGGGCGAGGTGGTGAGCCGCGACGAGATGCTGAAGGTGCTGTGGGAGGACGAGGCGTATTTCGGCACCACGCACTCGATCGACCAGGCGATCTGCCGCCTGCGCGCGAAGCTGGGTCCGGACGGCGTGTGCATCGAAACCGTCTACCGCGTGGGCTACCGCTATGTGCCGCCAAAGTGAGTCCAGTCCACACGAGGTCGGCGAAATGTGCTATAATCTGTGCGCTCTGCACCGGCGGCAAGAGCGGAATGAAGAAAGAGAACGTCAAGTGAAGGAGATCGGCGAGTGAACGACGAGAAGAAAAACGCGGACGGGGCGCGCGAGGTCCTGTTTCGGGTCAAGGACCTGCACGTCACATACCGGCGTCCCGGCCAGAAGGCCGTCGAGGCGGTGCGCGGCGTGTCGTTCGACCTGCATGCCGGCGAGACGCTCGGCGTCGTGGGCGAATCCGGCAGCGGCAAGTCCACGATCGCCAAGACGATCATGCTGCTGCAGCCGTCGTCGGGAGGCGAGATCCTGTTCCGCGGGAAGGACATCGCGTCCTTCACGTCTGCCGAGCGGCGGCAGTATCGGCGCGACGTGCAGATGGTGTTCCAGGACGCCGTGGGTTCGCTGAACCCGCGCATGACGATCCGCCAGGCGCTCGATGAAATCCTGAAAAAATCCGCTGGCGGGGTTCGGGGGAACCAGAGCCCTCGGTCGTTGTCCCAAACCCCCGAATCCCTCCTCGACATCGTGGGGCTCTCCAAGGCCGTGCTCGACCAGTATCCCCGCGAGCTTTCCGGCGGACAGTGCCAGCGGGCGAGCTTCGCGCGTGCGCTCGCGGTGAACCCGAAGGTGCTTGTGGCGGACGAGCCGGTGTCGGCGCTGGACGTGTCGGTGCAGGCGCGAATCCTCAATCTCATGCGCGACCTGCGGCGCGAGCTGGACCTTGCAATTCTGCTGATTGCACACGACCTCTCGGTGGTGCGCAACGTGTGCGACCGCGTATGCGTGATGCACCACGGCCTGTTCGAAGACGCGGGGCCGGCGGAGGACGTGTTCGACCGTCCGCAGTCCGACTACACGAAGAACCTTCTCGCGGCGGTGCCGGACGTGCGCCGTTCGCTCACCGCTCGAGCGCGGACGTAATCGCGGCGAGAAGCTCGTCGTAGGTTTCGTAGGCGGGCAGTTCCGGGTGGGCGGCCTTGATGGCCTCCGTGCTGCGGAAGAGGAAACCGGCCTTGCTGGCCTTTATCATGTCGATGTCGTTGAAGCTATCGCCGCTGGCGATCGTGTCGAATCCGATGGATTGCAACGCGAGCACCGTGGCCAGCTTGCTCTTCTCGGCGCGAAGGCGATAGCCGGTGATCGAGCCGTCGGGGGCCATCTCGAGCGTGTTGCAGAAGAGCGTCGGCCGGCCGAGCTTCTCCATGAGGGGGCCGGAGAACTGCTCGAACATGTCGCTGATGAGGATGACCTGCGTGCGGGCGCGCAGGGCGTCGAGAAATGCGCGCGCACCTGGTAGCGGGTCGATCGTGGCGACGACATCCTGGATCTCGCGCAGGCCGAGACCGTGTTCCTTCAGGATGCCAAGGCGCCAGCGCACGAGCTTGTCGTAGTCTGGCTCGTCGCGCGTCGTGCGGCGGAGTTCGGGTATTCCGCTCGCTTCCGCGAATGCGATCCAGATTTCGGGCGTGAGGACACCCTCGACATCCAGGCAGACAATGTTCATTTCAGCGTCTTTCTTTTTGGTTCAGATGCGAATAGTATACCATATTGCCGTCTGGCGGGGGAGTTCTTGTCGATGAGCGCGCCGTCCCCGCGAAAATTTGATATACTATACGCCGCTATGAACATTGTCATTCTGTTGGGAGCCCCGGGATCGGGGAAGGGTACGGTGGCGGGTGCGCTCGCCGCCGCGCATGATAACCTCAAGCACGTGTCGAGCGGCGACCTGCTGCGCGGCGCCGTTGCGAAGGGCACGGAGGCTGGCAAGCAGGCCAAGTCGTACATGGAGTCCGGCAATCTCGTGCCCGACGCCCTGATCGCCACGATGATCAAGGACGTGGTGGCCGAGACGACGGGCGACGTGACGATGCTGCTCGACGGCTTCCCGCGCAACCTCGCGCAGGCCGAGATCCTTGCCGAGATGGGTACGCCCGTGAAGAGCGCCGTCTTGATCGACGTGCCGGACGAGATCATCCAGGACCGCATCGCGGGCCGCCGGACGTGTCCGAAGTGCAAGGCCGGCTACCACGTGCGCAACCTGCCCCCGAAGGTCGAAGGCGTGTGCGATGTGTGCGGCGAAAAACTCGTCGTGCGCAAGGACGACAATCCCGAGACCGTCAAGGACCGCCTCGTGGTGTACCACCAGCAGACCGAGCCGCTTATCGCCTACTACAAGGACAAGGGCCTGCTCCGCACCGTGGATGGCACCACGGGCGTGGAGAACGTCGCCGCCGCGTTCCTCGCCGCGATGTAAGGCCATGAAAGTCGACATCAAGACGAAGGCCCAGATCGACCGCATGCGCGTGGCGTGTCGCATGAGCGCCGAGATCCGCGACATCTGCGCGGCGGCGGTCGAACCGGGCATGCGGACGTCGGAGATTGACGCGCTCGTGCGCGACTACTGTCTCCGCAACAACGTGAAGGCGAGCTTCTTCGGTTACGAGGGCTTCCCCGGTGCCTTGTGCGTGAGCGTGAACGACGAGGTGATCCACGGCATCCCCGGCGACCGGATGATCATGCCGGGCGACCTCGTGAAGTGCGACGTGGGCATTCTCACGCAGGGCTACAACGGCGATACGAGCCGCACCGTGATGGTGGGCGTGAGCGACCCAGAGGTGATCCGTCTCGTGGAGACCACGAAAAAGTGTCTCGCGGCCGGCATCGCCGCCGCGGGTCCGGGTGTGCATCTCGGCGACGTCGGCTACGCCATCCAGAAGGTGGCGGAGGACGCCGGTTTCGGCGTGGTGCGCGACTGGATCGGACACGGCGTGGGCCGCACGGTGCACGAGGACCCCGAGGTGCCCAACTACGGCAAGCCCGGCACGAAGCTCGTGCTGAAGCCCGGCATGACGATCGCCATCGAACCGATGATCACGCTCACGAAGAAAGGCGCGAAGACGTACGTCGACCGCGACAACGGCTGGACCGTGATCACGGGCGACCACTGCATGGCGGCCCACTGGGAACATACCGTGGCCATCACCGACGACGGCTGCGAAATCCTCACCCTCCCGGCTGATTACCCTTAATATTCCCCTTCCCGCATTTCCCCGACGGATGGACCCGAAGGCGCCACAGGTCGAACGGTGACTGATTGTCCGTCCGCCGGGGTTTTACATTCCACCCAGGCACGGGAGGGGTCGCGCTTGTCGCGACCGCATTGCCATATCCAAGCACGGGAGGGGTCGCGCTTGTCGCGACCGCATTACCATTTGGTCACGTACTAGACAAACCACCTCGTAAAGGCGTAAAATATGCGCGTTTCTACACCAACAGGAGAAAGAAATGGATCTGTCGAACGCATCGAACAAAATCGCCGCACAGGGCGAACTCGTCAGCCGCATTCGCGACGAGGTGGGCAAAGTCATTGTCGGACAGGAGAAGCTGGTCGACCGCCTCATCCTCGCGCTTGTCGCGAACGGACACATCTTGCTTGAGGGCGTGCCGGGTCTTGCGAAGACGCTGAGCGTGAACACGCTCGCGAAGACGCTCGGACTCGACTTCAAGCGCATCTCGTTCACGCCGGACCTGCTGCCGGCGGACGTGGTGGGCACGCTCATCTACTCCCCGAAGACGGGCGAGTTCTCGCCGAAGAAGGGCCCCGTGTTCACGAACATGCTGCTTGCGGACGAAATCAACCGTGCGCCGGCGAAGGTGCAGAGCGCGCTGCTCGAGTCCATGCAGGAGCGTCAGGTCACGATCGGCGAGACCACCTACAAGCTGCCCGAGCCGTTCCTCGTGCTCGCCACGCAGAATCCGATCGAACAGGAAGGCACCTACCCGCTTCCCGAGGCGCAGGTGGACCGCTTCATGTTCAAGTGCCTTGTCGAGACGCCGTCGAAGGCGGACGAGCGCCGCATCATGGACCGCTTCGCCCAGCAGGCGAAGGTGCCCGAGGTGAAGGCCGTCTGCACGCCCGAGGACATCGCCACGCTGCGCGCGACGCTGAAGGAGGTCTACTGCGACGAGAAGGTGGGCGACTACATCCTCGACATCGTCTTTGCCACGCGTGAGCCGGACAAGACGAAGGGCCTCGAGTCGCTCAAGGAGCAGATTCAGGTCGGCGCCTCGCCGCGCGCCACGCTCAGCATCAACCTCGCCGCGCGCGCAAACGCACTCATGCATGGCCGCGCCTACGCGACGCCGCAGGACGTGAAGGAAGTCGCGCACGACGTGCTCCGCCACCGCATCCTCCTCACCTACGAGGCCGAGGCCGAGAACATGACCAGCGACATGGTCATCGACAAGATCCTCTCGACGATTCCCGTACCATGATTGACGTCAAGGAACTGATGGCGAAGGTGGGGAAGATCCGAATCCTCACCAACCGCCTGATTGACGACCAGCTGAGCGGCGACTACCACTCGACCTTCAAAGGCCAGGGCGTGGAGTTCGACGAGGTGCGCCCGTACGTGGCCGGCGACGACGTGCGCGCGATCGACTGGAACGTGACCGCAAGGACCGGCGCGCCGTACATCAAGCGCTACAGCGAGGAACGCGAGCTGACCGTGTTGTTCATGGTCGACGTGAGCGGCTCGCAGTCGTACGGCAGCGCCACGCGCTCGAAGGCCGAGCTTGCCGCCGAGGTGGCGAGCCTTCTCGCCCTTACGGCGATCCGCAACCAGGACAAGATCGGACTCATCCTCTTCTCCGACAAGATCGTGAAGTACATCCCGCCGCGCAAGGGACGCCAGAGCGTGATGCGTCTCGTCCGCGAGGTGCTTGCCGCCGAGGACGACGCGACGGGCGGCACGGACATCGCCGGCGCGCTGAAATTCCTCAACGGCGTGCAGAAGCGCCGCGCCGTGGTGTTCCTCGTGAGCGACTTCCAGGCGAATGGCTACGAGAGGGAACTGCGCGTGACGTCGCGCCACCACGACGTGATCACCATCCCGGTGAGCGATCCCGCCGAGAGCGAACTGCCGCGCGCCGGACTCGCCGAACTCGAGGACCCCGAGACGGGCGAACTGCTGCTCGTGGACACCTCGGACGCAAAGGTGCGCGCCGCGTTTGCCGCCGCCGCCAAGGCCGAAGTGGAGGAGCGCGACCGCTTCTTCGCGCGCAACGGCATCGACAACGTGCCCGTGGCCACGGACAAACCCTATATTCAAGCCATCCGGGCGCTGTTCAAGAGGAGGGCCAGCAAGCGATGAAAAGGATGAGGGAAATGGGACAGTTGGGACAATTGGGACGAATGGGACTTGGCAAGGGCCTGATCGGACTGTTGCTTCTTTGCGGCTTCATTGCTCCGCTTGGCGCGGCGCAGGTTACCGACCTGAGCCGCGATGGCGTGGGCATCACGATCGACGCGGAGCCGGAGTCCGTTGACCTCGCGCGCGACTTCTACGTGACGGTCACGCTCACGACGCCGCCGGGGGTCAAGGCCTCGCTGCAGGACCTGCGCGACCGCTTCAGGGGCTTCAAGGTGGCGGAGGACTTCGTCGAGGAGCCGGTCACGGACAAGGACGGGCGCACGACGTCCGTCACGCGCTGGCGTCTCGAGCCGAATCCCCTTGCGGAAGGGGACGAGCGGCGCCGCTACCGGCTTGCGCCGTTCGTGGTACAGGTCGGCGAAAGCTCGTTCGCCACGGCGCCCGTCCTCTTCGCCCCGCCCGCCTCGCGCGAACCCGCGACGGGCGAACTCGAAATCGACCCCTCGCGCGACCTGCCGCCGCTCAGCTGGAAGCTCGTGGGCATCTGCGCCGCTGCGCTCGCGGGGACGCTGTTCCTCCTTGCGCTCGCCTACTTCGTCTTCCGCAAGATCAAGCTGGCCGTACGCGTCCACCGGATGAGCCCGATCGAGCGCGCTCTCTACGAGCTTGACAAGCTCCTGAAGAAGGGACTGCCCGGACGCGGCTTCTACAAGGACTTCTATGTCGAGCTCACGATGGTCGTGCGCCGCTACATCGAGCGGCAGTACGGCGTGCGCGCGCCGAACCTCACCACGGACGAGTTCTTGCGCGCGGCGGGGTCGAACGCCGAATTCACGCAGGCGTCGGTCGCCGAGCTGAAGGCGTTCCTGGAGTCCGCCGACCTCGTGAAGTTCGCGGGACTGGAGGCGACGCCGGAGATGGCCGACGGCGCCACCGGGAAGGCGCGGAGCTACCTGACGGCCGACGACCGGCAGAGGAAGGAGGCCGCGAAATGAATTTCGACTTCGCCTGGCCGCTCTGCTTCCTTCTGTTCGCCCCGCTTGCGCTTGCGGCGTGGCGGATGCTCCGGCGCGGACGGCGCGCGGGCATCAAGTTTGCGCCGGTGCGACGTCTTCCCGCGAAGACGGCGGGCTGGCGCGCGCGCGTGGCCAACCTGGCCCCGTGGATATTCCTCGCCGGCGCGGCGATGCTCGTCGTCGCGGCGGCGCGTCCGCGCACGTCGCTCGCGCGCAGCTCGCGCAGCGTGGACGCCATCGCGATCGCCATGGCGGTGGACGTGAGCGGGTCGATGATCGAGCTGGACTTCATGCCGGAGGAGAAGGCCCGCCGGAACGTGGACAGGCTGAGGCGGGAGGGGCACATGGTCGTGACCCCGAAGCTGATCCAGGAGCGGCCCGACCTGTTCGAGACGCGCCTTGCCGTGGTCAAGAAGATGTTCGCCAAGTTCGTCGAGGCGCGCCCGGACGACCTCATCGGCCTCGTCACGTTCGGCGGCTACGCCGCCACGCGCGCACCGCTCACGGCCGACCACGAGATGCTCCTGCACGTCCTCAAGGGCGTGATGGTGCCCACGACCGCCTACGACTCGAGCGGACGTCCGGTGGACCGCGAGGAGACGATGACCGCGATCGGCGACGGCCTCGCGACGGCCATCGCGCGCGTGAAGGACGCCGACCTGAAGTCGAAGATCGTGATCCTCCTCTCGGACGGCGTCTCCAACACCGGCGCGGTGGAGCCCGACGACGCGGCTGCCGCGGCGGCGAACCTCGGCATTCGCGTGTACACGATCGGCGTCGGCACGAATCCCCGCCCGACGCCGTTCGGGATGCGCGACATGTCCTTCGACGAGTCGCAGCTCAAGTCGATCGCCTCCAAGACGGGCGCGCGCTACTTCGGCGTGCGCGACGAGGACGGGTTGAAGGCGGCACTCGAGGAAATCGACTCGCTGGAGAAGACCACGCTCAACCGCACGGTCTACCAGCGCTGGAACGAGTACTTCCCGCCGTTCCTGATGCTGGGGGCCTTTCTGGTGTTGCTCGCGGTTTCGTTGCAGATGTTCGCATCGAGGAGGCTTGTATGAAATTCGTCTATCCGTGGATGTTGGCGCTGGTGGCGTTCGTACCGGTGGCGGGCGCGCTGTGGGCGTTCCTGCGCGCGCGGTCGGAGAGGCGTCTTGCCGCATTTGTCGCGCCCGGGCTGCAGGCGCGCCTGTTGCCGCGCAGCCCGCGCCTGTTCAGCCTGCAGGCTGCCTTGCTGCTCGCGGGGCTCGCGCTCGTGCTCTTCGCCGCGGCGCGACCCCAGTGGGGACAGTCGGCCCAGCAGATGCAGGCCCGCTCCCGGAACGTGGTGATTGCGCTCGACGTGTCGCGCTCGATGCTCGCGGCGGACATCCGGCCCAACCGGCTGGAGCGCGCGAAGGCCGACCTTGCGGACCTCGTCAGGTCGCTCGAAGGCGACCGCTGCGCGCTCGTCGTCTTCCGCAGGACGGGCGAGCTGCTGTGTCCGCTCACCACGGACTACGCCTTCCTCCGCAGCGCGATCGAGGGCGCGTCTCCCGACTCGGCGCCTCGCGGCGAGACGGACCTCGGAAGCGCGATCCGCAAGTCGCTCGACGCGCTCAACCCCGCGAAGGACGAGCACAACGCCATCATCCTCATCTCCGACGGCGGCGACCTGCGCGGCGGGGCGATCGAGGCGGCGCGTCTTGCGAAGAAGCGGTCGGTGCCCGTGTTCACCGTCGGCCTCGGCAACGACAAGATGGACAGCGCCGTGCCGGATGCGTCCGGCACCGGTGCGCAGACCTACAAGGGCCAGGCCGTGAAGACGCGACTCGACAACAAGACGCTGGAGACGATCGCGCGCGAGAGCGGCGGTCGCTACGTGCCGCTCGCGACGGCCGGCACGGCCGAGACCACGCTCGGCGCCATCTACCGCAGGTTCCTCCGCCAGGTGGCGGAGGAGGACATCGCCGAGGAGGAGGAGCTGCGCGCGACCGAGCGCTTCGGCTGGTTCCTCGTTCCGGGGATCTTCCTCGTGCTGCTCGCCGCGCTCTTCTCGCGCGGGCGGTTCGCGGGCCGCCGGGCGCGCGCCGTTGCCGCGGCCGCGCTGCTCGTCTTGTGCTTCGGCGTGCACGCCGACGAGACGGCCGCCACCAACTCCGCGTCGGCGTCCGCCGACGAAGTGCAACTGACGGACGGAGAGGTGGGGAACAAGGGCGTCGACTACTACAGGGCCGGTGACACGACGAACGCGCTTGCGACGTTGCGTCCGCTCATGCTCCGCCGCACGCACGGCGCGCGCGCGGCCGAGGTCGTGGGCGCGATCCGCCATGCGGACAGCGCGCGCGCGCTCGCCCAGGCGAAGGACGCACAGGGCGTCCAGGCCGAGAACGCCGCGCTCGAGCCGATGCGCCGGGCGCTCGCCGCGGGCGAGGAAAGCGCGTGGGCGATGCAGATCGCCCTGCGCGCCGCGCCGGAGGACCCGCGCGTGAACCGCAATTTCACGCGCGTGACGGACGGCCTCAACGACCTGCGCAAGGAACTGCACGTGGCGGAGGTCCTGGCGGCGGCGAAGGGACGCGACCCGAAGGCGCAGATGGCGGAGGCCGCGCGCGACGCGCTCGCGCTCCTGCGGGAGCAGGCGGACGTGCTCACGAACGAGGCCGCCGTGGCCATCGCGCGCAGCGAGTCCCTCGCGCAGCGCGCGGAGAAACTTTCCGACGCCCTCATCCCCCTCAAACGCCAGGTGCTGGAGTCAGTCACGAACGAACAGCAGGCTGCGGAGATCGTGGGCGAAGTGGAGGCCACGCGCGAGACCATGAAGCGTGCGGCGGACCAGCTCGCCGACATGTCGCCGGACGCGGCGGAGAGCCTGTCGACGGGGGAGAACGCCATCCACCGCTACTGGAAGGGCATGCTCGACTCGCCGGAGGCCCTCGAGGAGTCGCTCCGCGCGCAGTCGAACGCCGTCACGCGCGCGGCGCGCGAGAACGGGCGCGACTGGCAGCAGGAGGCGTCCGACTTCACGCAGATATTCGGCGCGCGCTTCCCCACGTGGGTGCAGCAGCGCTGCGCGCAGGACACGCCGGCCTCGAGCAACGAGCCGCCCTACACCGTGCGCGTGGCGCAGGAGATCGCCGGCGCGGCGCAGGAGATCGCGAAGAAGCAGCAGGCGCTCCTGAAGGATCCGAAGGCCGAGGATGCGTCGCTCGTGCTCGCAGGCCTCTCGCGCATGCGCGACCGGTGCGGACTGATCGCCGCCGACCCGCGACAGCTGGCGGCCGCAGACCTCCTCATGCAGACGAACGCCTACGCTGACGTGGTGCGCACGGACGGTTTCGACTGGCAGAAGGACGCGCTCGACCACACGCGCGCCTTCCGCGCGCGCTTCCCCGCGTGGGCGCAGCAGTACGAGCAGCAGGCGCAAGCCAACACGAACATGCCGCCGTTCACGAAGGAACAGCAGGAAGAGGTCGCCGCGCTTGCCGCCGACGTCGAGAAAAAGCAGGCCGGATGCGTGAAGGAGCTTGTCCCGCCCGACCAGCTCGAGGCCATCCGCGAGATCCAGCGCATCCTCGAACTTCTTCCGCCGGACAAGAACAACAAGCAGAACCAGCAACAGCAGCAACAACAACAGCAGCAGAACCAGAACAAGGACCAGAACAAGGATCAGGACAAAGACCAGGACAAAGACAAGGACAAAGACAGGGACCAGGACAAGGACCAACAACAGGACCAGCAGCAGGAGCAGAAGGAAGAGAAGGAGCAACAGGCCGAGGAGCAGAAGCCCAAGGACGAGAAGTCGCCTGACCAGAAGGAAGTCGAGGCGCTCATCCGCAAGGCGCTCGAGCGCAGCGAGGAACACGAGGCCGACAAGCGCAACCGCATGCGCAAGATGCCGCTCTCGCCAAACGAGCGCGACTGGTAAATCGGTGCGAAATTGATTGATTGGGGTTGCCAAACGGCCCGTGATTATGGGATAATGTGCGCGTACCCCGAACTGAAAGGAACCTGACGATGACGATAGCCGATGTGGTGAAGATTCTCGACGGCAAGCTGATGGCCGGCGACGGCACGAGTCCGCGCGCCGTGGGCGCCGTGGTGGCGAACGACCTCATGAGCGACGTGCTGCTGAACGACGCCGACGACATCCTGCTGATTACGTCCCTTGCGAGCGACCAGGCCATCCGCACGGCCCACATCGTGGGCGCGATGGGCGTAGTGGTGCACAACGCGAAGCCGCTCTCCGAGACGATGCTCAAGGTGGCGGCCGACCTCGGCGTGCCGCTCGTCTCGAGCCCGCTCTCGAAGTACGACGCCTGCGTGCGCCTGCATGACGCCTTCCTCGCCGAGGAACGCGCCTGAACGACAGGCCGGAGGGCATGGACATGAACAACGGCTATTCTCCTACCATCCTGCAGGGGCAGCAGACGAACGACGACGAGATTCTCGCCAAGACCCCGCCGCTCGACCCCAAGGCGCTCGGCGGCGACTCGAGCGTGATCATCATGGAGCTTCTGCAGCGCTTCAAGGTGCGCGACGTGATGAAGCGCCAGATCATCTCCGTGGCGCGCAGCGCGTCTCTGCGCGAGGCGCAGCGCCTCATGCGCGAGAACCGCATCTCGGGCCTGCCCGTGTGCGAGGAGGGGCGCCTCTACGGGATCGTGTCGGTCAACGACATCATCAACGCGCTTGACAACGGCTGGATTGAGGACACCTGCGAGCGGCACATGGCGTGCAATCTCGTGGTGCTGGAGGCGGGCATGCCGATTTCCTTCGCGCTCCGCTACTTCAACAACTACACCTACGGTCGGTTCCCCGTGCTCGATTCCAACCGCAAGCTCGTGGGCATCCTCTCGCAGCGCGACGTGATGCGCGCGCTCCTTTACGAGCTCTCCGTGGAGATCCGAAAGCTCGAGCGCAAGACCTCGAACAACGCTCCCGCGCACGCCACGGGCGCGCACTATTTCCGCCGCGAGTGGGCCGTGGTGCGCAACGACCTCTCCCGCGCCGGACACGCCGCGAACGACATCAAGGGCATCCTGCGCGAACGCAAGGTGGCGCGTTCCGTCGCCCGCCGCGTGGCCGTGGCCGCCTACGAGCTGGAGATCAACATCTGCATCCATTCGCACGGCGGCGTGCTCGTGCTGCTCATCTCCGACGACACGATCACGATCACCGCGAAGGACCGCGGTCCCGGCATCCCCGACATCGACTGGGCCTGCCGTGATGGCACGTCCACCGCCAACGACTGGATCCGCTCGCTCGGCTTCGGCGCCGGCATGGGGCTTTCCAATTCCAAGCGCGTGGCCGATTCGTTCAACATCGAGAGCGAGGTGGGCAAGTTCACGAAGGTGACATGCACGTTCAACCTCACCCCGCCCGAGGCGGCGCCTGTCGCAGGAGGTGCGCAATGACGGCTGCGGAAATCTGTGCGAAGGTGAACGGCGCGCTTGCCGTGAACGTGGACGACGCATCCGCCACTGGCGTGTACGTGGGCGATTTGCTTTCGGATGTGATGGGACACGCGGGCGAGGACTGCGTGCTCGTGACAATACAGAACCACCTCAACACGATTGCCGTCTGCACGCTCGTGGGCTGCGCGGTGATCGTGATCTGCCACGGACGTCCCGTCCCCCCGGACATGGCGGAGGCGGCCGCCCGCGAAGGCGTGGCGATTGTCGTCACGCCCCTCTCCCAGTATGCCGCCGCCCTTGCCCTTTCGGCGCTTCCTCCCTCGGAGCATTGAGATTCGCTTTTTTTGCGAATTGCAGACTTCCCCTTGACGGCGTGGCCAAAAGAGCGTAGAATATGGCGCGTGAAATCGCCCTAGGCGGGTGTCTGGGTTCGGTTTCCGCAGAAAACAAGAAGGAAAAAAAGAAGTATGGACATCTATGTTGGTAACCTCGCGTACGCGACGACTGACGATGGATTGAAGGCCGCGTTTGCGGCGTACGGCGAAGTTACCTCTGCGCGCGTAGTGACGGATCGCATGACCGGTCGCTCGAAGGGGTTTGGCTTCGTTGAGATGCCGGACCGCGAGCAAGGCCAGGCAGCGATTGACGCGCTCAACGGGCAGCCGCTGGATGGTCGCCCCATCCGCGTGAACGAATCCCAGCCCAAGCCCCGCACGGAACGTCGCGGTGGCTTCGGTGGTGGCGGACGTCGTGACCGTGGCGGACGTGGTGATCGCGGCGGTCGTGGCGACCGCGGAGACCGCGGCGACACCCGCTGGTAGCTGAATCCAATCGGCAAAATCCCCTTTCAAGGGGGGAATCATGAGAAGTCCAATGGAAATTGGGCTTCTTTTTGCATTTGTAGATTTCATGTTTTTTACATGAAATTTGGGGTTGCGATTCAATCGTCAATCTGATATACTATCCACCGTTCCCCCAACAAGGGAGAACGCGAGTGAATTGCGCGTACAGGCATCCCCCATGCTAGCCTGTATGCGTAGGCACCCGGCCGGGAGTAACGGTCACCCCCCCTTTTGGCCGCCCGGTACGGGTGCCACTTTTTTTGGCAGGAGTCCCATGCGCGGGCAGAGTGTGATATACTATTCGCCTATGGACCTCTATTACTTTTTTGTTTTTGCCTGTTTCGCGTTCGGGCTCGGATGCTGCATTGCGAGCTTTCTGAACGTGTGTATCTGGCGTCTGCCGCGCAACGAGTCGGTCGTGAGTCCGCCATCGCACTGTCCGAAGTGCAACGCGCGCATCCGCTGGTACCAGAACATTCCCGTCCTGAGCTGGCTCGCGCTGCGGGGTCGGTGTGCGAACTGCCACGAGCCGATTTCCGCGCGCTACGTGATGGTGGAGTTGCTGGGAGGAATTCTTTTTCTGCTTGCCTATCTTCAGTGGGCTTCCGGGTTCTTTCTGCGCATGCCACCGTTGCTCGGTCTCCAGCCGTTTGCCGATATCTGGACGGTACCCGTCTGCTGGCTTGTCGTCTCCGGGTTGATCCTCGGGTCCTTCATCGACCTCGAGCACTTCTATCTTCCCGACCGCGTGACGATCGGCGGAATGCTGCTTGGCGTGCCGATCAGTTTCGGCGTGCCGGAGCTACAGGGCGAGGCGGAGCGCCTGTCGGCTCTCACCTGGTCGCTCGGGGGGATGGCGGCCGGCTTCTTCGGTCTGTGGGCGCTCAGCTGGCTGGCGACGAAGGCGTTCAAGAAGGACGCGATGGGCTTTGGCGACGTGAAGCTGCTCGGCGCCATCGGCGCGTTTTTCGGTCCTGTCGCCGTCTTGTTCACGGTCGTCGTCTCGTCGTTCGTCGGCGCCTGCGCGGGCCTTGTCCTCATCCTGCGCGGGAAGGCGAAGCTGGGTGGCATGACGGCGGTGCCGTACGGGCCTTTTCTTGCGCTCGGCGCCTTGACATGGATGTTCTGGGGTCCGCGCGTCGTGGGCTGGTATCTTCACTTGCATGCCTTCACCCGCTGACATCCAGTCGTCTGTTCCGCGCATGCGCGGCATGTTCACGCGCATCGCGGGGATGTACGACCGCCTCAACCGCGTGCAGTCGCTCGGGCTCGACATCCTGTGGCGTCATCGTGCACTTGCGCGTCTCGCGCGCGTTTCGCCGTCGCCGCATCGGATTCTCGACCTTGCGACGGGTACCGCGGATCTCGCCATCGCGGCTGCGCGGCACTTTCCGTCCGCACACGTGACGGGCGTGGACCTCACGCCGGCGATGCTGGAGGTGGGGCGGCGCAAGGTCGAGGCTGCCGGGCTGGCCGGCCGCGTGGCGCTGGAGGAAGGCGACGCATGTGCGCTCGCGCGTGCGAACGGGTCGGCAGACGCGGTGGTCTGCGCGTTCGGCTTCCGTAACTTCCCCGACCGTGCGGCGGCGCTGCGCGAGGTGGCGCGCGTGCTGTCGCCGGGCGGGCATCTGCTCGTGCTGGAGCTGTTCAGGCCGCGTTTCCGCGTCCTTGCGGCGGCGACTGTGGCGTGGATGGCGTGTGTCGCGCGCCTGTTCGCCGGGGGGGCGCGGGAAGACTACGCCTACCTGCGCGCGTCGATCGGCGAGACGTGCACGGCGGCGGAATTTGCGCAGTTGGCGTCCGTCGCCGGGTTGACGGCCGTGAAAAGAAATTTTCTACTTCCGGCTTGTTCGTGTCTCCTGTTCCGCAAAAATATGGTAAAATAGCGGCATGAAAACCTGTACCTACATGGCGATTTGCCTGTTTCTGCCGTTCGTCGCTCTTGCGGATGACGACGAGAAGGACGTCGTCGAGACGTCTCCGGACGATGTCGCGGCCAAGGAGGAGGCCGCGCCCGACCCCGATTTCGAGCGGTTCAAGACGATCCTTGACCGAATGCCGTTCGGGCGTCCGCCACCCGGTTTCGACCCCGATGCGCCTGGCGGGGCGAGCGAAAGTCCGCGCGGGTCGGAAGGCGCGACGACGGAGGCGGAGGTCGAGGCCAGCGAGATCGAACAGCAGATACGTTCGTCTGTTCGCGTCTCCGTGTTGAACGTGACGCCAGCTGGCAAGGTCGTGGTTGGTTTCACAGATTCCTCTGTCCAGCCCGCGAAGAACTACTTGCTGGAAGTCGGCGAGAAGCGCGAGCAGTGTGAGTGGCAGGTGGTGGACGCGGATCCGGCGAGCCGACAGGTGAAGTTGTCGAAGGGCGGCGTGGAGGCCACGCTCATGCTGGGCGGAGGGGGCGGCCCGACCGAGGAGAAGAAGGAGAAGCCGGGCGAGGAAGCCGGCAAGTTCGCGGCGCGCCCGGGGATGCTTCGCGGGCGTCCGCACGCGATGATGTCGGGCGCCCCAGGCGTGTCCGCCGACGCATCCGATGGTGCGTCCAAAGGCCTAGAGGGACGACTGACCGGACTTGATCTCGCCCGCGCGCGCCGTCAGCGGACGATCCAGATGCAGCAGGCCGAGGCCGAACAGAAAAGGCAGGCTGCGGAACAGGCCGAGAAGGAACGCAGGCAGTTGGCGCAGGAGCGCGAACAGGAACGGCGGGAACGCGAGTTGGCGGCACAGGAGCGCAAGGTGCAACTTGACCAGCTGATGCAGATCCAGGAGGAGCTGCGTCGCCAGCGCGAGGAGAAGGCGCAGCGCGAAGCGGCCACGCCGTCCGTGGAGTAAGGAAGGCAGAGGACACGACATGACGCAGACGACACTGGAGATGTTCCGTGAGGAGCTGCTTCGGACGGGCGGGTACAAGACGCCGCCCGAGCGCAAGGCTCCTGTTCCGCGCAAAAAGAGCTGGATGACCACGCTCGGTTTCACATGGAGCGTGTTCAGCGTGTTTCCGAAGTGTGCCATAAGCGAGGCGCTCAGGCGGCTTGATACGGAAAAGTGGGCGCACTACTGCTTCGCCTCTCTCCGCAAGGCCGAGAAGTACGGAACCGACGTGATCATGGACGGCTGGGAGAACCGCAGGAACTACGACGGTCCCGTCGTGTACCTCGCGAACCACATGAGCACGCTGGAGACAGTGATGCTGCCGTTCGTGCTGCTCACCTACGGCCCGATCGGGACTGTGGTGAAGCAGTCGCTCTCGCACCTGCCGTTCCTCACCCGCGCCGCCGCGCACATGGGGCTCATCCCCATCGGGCGCAAGTCGCCGCGCGAGGACCTGATGACGATCTTCAACGTGGGTGGCGAGCGGATCAAGGCGGGGATTTCCATCCACATTTACGCGCAGGGCACGCGCCAGCCGGTTTTCGCGCGCAAGGGCTGGAGCTCCATCGGCACGAAGCTTGCGGAGAAGGCCGGCGTGCCCGTGGTGCCGATCGCGGTGAAGACGGACATCGAGCCGACGCGTCCCGGCGCGAAGGGCTGGTTCAAGGACTTCGGCACGGTTGATCCCTCCAAGACGATCCGAATCTCCTGCGGGCCCGTCCTCACGGGCACGTCAAAGCAGATGCAGCAGGCGTCGTTCGACTGGATCAAGTCGCGCCTCGACGAATGGGGACTCCCCACGGAAGGTTGAAGTTTTTCTGAAAGGATGAGTTGAAATGGCCTGGTTCAAGAAACCCGAGACGGCGGCGAAGATCCCGCCCGCGAAAGCGCTGTGGCAGGTATGCCCGCGCTGCAAGAGCTACATCGCGAAGGACGAGTGGAAGGCGAACAACGCCATCTGCCCCGCGTGCAACTACCACGGGCGCCTCGGCGCGCGCGCGCGCATCGCGCAGCTCGCGGACGCCGGGTCGTTCACGGAGATGTTCCGCGAGGTGAGCTATTCCGACCACCTCGACTTCCACGACGCCTCCGGCGCGTACAAGGCGAAGGTCGACGCGACAATCGCGAAGAGCGGCGAAACCGAAAGCGTGGTGGTGGGCACGGCGAAGATGGGCGGCATTCCCGTGATGCTCGGCGTGATGGACTTCGCGTTCATGGGCGGCAGCCTCGGAACCGGCACGGGCGAGCGCATCGCCCGCGCGTGCGAACAGGCAATCGCGGAACGGCGCCCGCTCATCCTTTGCAGCGCCTCTGGCGGTGCGCGCATGCACGAGGGCATCCTCTCTCTCATGCAGATGGCGAAGACCTCTGCGGCCGTCGGCCGCCTCAAGGAGGCCGGACTTCCCTACATCAGCGTGCTGACCGACCCCACCACGGGTGGCGTCTCCGCCTCCTATGCAATGCTGGGCGACATCAACATCACCGAGCCGAAGGCCCTCATCGGATTCGCTGGACGCCGCGTGATCGAGAACACGATCCACCAGAAGCTCCCGCCGGACTTCCAGAGCGCCGAGTACCTGCTCGCGCACGGGTTCATCGACAAGGTCGTCGAGCGCAAGGACCTCAAGGCGTTCATCGTGAAAATGCTCGGCTACTTTGGCTTCGCCGCCTAATCTCCTCTTCCGATGCAATCCGTCAAGCGAGCCAACATCCCAGTCGTCGTCGTCACGGCGCTGTTCTTCGTCGCCATCGCGTCCTTCGTCGCGTTCAGCACGTCGCGGATGATGGAGAACGAGGCCCGGAGCACGGTGGAGAACGTGGTGAAGGCGACGGTCGGGCGCATCGACGGACTCATGGCGTCCGTCGAGAGCGCGGTGAAGAACTCGACGTGGATCGTCGAGGAACACCTCGACAACCCCGACTACATGTTCAAGATCACGGGCGAGCTCGTCCAGAACAACCCCTTCGTCGTGGGCAGCACGATCGCGTTCGAGCCGAATTTCTTCCCCTCGAAGGGCTACTACTACTCGGCCTTCTCGTACAGGGACGGGAACGGAAGCATCAAGCGCATCCAGCAGGGAGGTGAGGACTTCAAGTACCACGGTATGGACTGGTACCGCATCGCGAAGGAGGCGAAGTCTCCGTCCTGGTGCGAGCCCTACTTCGACAAGGGCGGGGCGGAGGTGATGATGTGCACCTACTCCCTGCCGCTTGTCGGCAAGGACGGAAAGGTCTACGCCGTGCTGACCGCCGACGTCTCCCTCGATGACCTGACGCACCAGGTGGCCGCAATCAAGCCGTACCCCGACTCCTACGCCGTCCTGCTCTCGCAGAAGGGAGAGCCACTCGTCGCCGCGCCGGAGGACGCTGCGGCGCTGACCGACACGGTGAAGATACACGGGCGGGCCAGCAACGGGTGGACGATGGAGCTGATCTGTCCGCTGTCCAACATCCTGCAGGGGTCGCGCATCCTCGTCAGCCGGATCGTCCTGTTCTCGGTCGTGGGCCTCGGGCTCATCTTCTTCGTCTCGTGGTCGTTCTCCACGCGCCTCCAGCGCGTGACCGCGGCCAACGAACGCCTCAGCAACGAACTGAGCATCGCGCGCACGATCCAGTCGAGCGTGCTCAACCGTCGCATCCCGCCCTGCCTCGGCGCGGTCCTGCGTCCGGCGCGTGAGGTGGGCGGCGATTTCTACGACTTCCTGGAGAAGGACGGGTTCCTCCATTTCGCGATCGGCGACGCCTCCGGCAAGGGCATCCCCGCCGCGCTCTTCGCGTTCCTGGCCGGCGCGGGGTTCCACCTCTCGGCGGACATGGGACTGCCGCCCGACGAGACCGTCGGCCGCATCAACGCGCTTCTGTGCAAGGACAACGACGCGTGCATGTTCGTGACGCTGTTCGTCGGCCGGCTGGAGCTCGCCACCGGCAAGCTGGAGTACTGCAACGCGGGGCACCCGCCGATCGTCGTCGTCAGGCCGGACGGCTTGTCCGAGTTCCTGTCGGCGAAATGCAACGTCGCCGCCGGCGTGCTGGAGGGGTTTGGCTACGCGCGGGAAACGGCGGCATTCGCACCGGGCACGCGGCTTCTCGTCTACACGGACGGCGTCACGGAAGCCGAACGGAAGGACCACGCGCAGTACGGGGACGACCGGCTGCTGGCGTTCGCGTCCGCACATGCCAAGGACAGCCCAGGTGACCTGGTCGGGAGCCTGGCAGAGGAACTTGACAGATTTGAAGCCGGGGTCGAGCAGTCGGACGACATCACGGCTCTCGCCGTGCTCGTCGGCTGCGAAACAAAAACCGAAACAGCTTAAAAAAAGGAGAAACACATGGCAGTGAAAAAGAAGGTGACGGCGATGGACAAGGTGAAGCTGGCGCGCGACGCGAAGCGCCCGCACCTGATGGACTTCCTCGGATACATCGCGAGCGACTTCGAGGAACTGCACGGCGACCGCCTCGTGAACGACGACCGCGGCCTCATCGCCGGGTTCGCCACGATCGACAAGGAGAAGGTGCTCGTCCTCGGCCACCACAAGGGCGCCACTGTGGAGGAGAACGTGGAGGCGAACTTCGGCATGGCGCAGCCGGACGGCTACCGCAAGGCGATGCGCCTCGCGAAGCTCGCCGAGAAGTTCAATCTGCCGATCGTGACGTTCGTGGACACCCCCGGCGCCTATCCCGGCGACACCGCCGAGGCGCGCGGACAGGCCGAGGCGATCGCGAAGTCCCTTGAGTTCTTCTCGCTCCTCAAGACGCCCATCGTGGTGGTCGTGACGGGCGAGGGCGGCTCCGGCGGCGCGCTCGCGATCGCCGTGGGCGACCGCATCCTCATGATGGAGAACGCTGTCTACAGCGTGATCTCCCCCGAAGGCTGCGCGGGCATCCTCTGGCGCGACGGCGCGAAGGCGCCGGAGGCGGCCGCCGCGCTCAAGATCACCGCGCCCGACCTCCTGCGCCTCGGCGCGATCGACGCAATCGTGCCCGAGCCGGAGGGCGGCGCCCAGAAGAACCACAAGGCCGCCGCGTTTGCCGTCAAGAAGGCCGTACTCGCCGCGCTGAAGGAGCTTGCGAAGATTCCCGTCGACCAGCTCGTCGACGCCCGCTACGCGAAATTCCGCGCCATGGGGAACTTCTACAAGTGAGCCGACACGACCAGCATCGGGGGCCGCGCGAACTCTGCACGGGCGGCGAGTGGATCTACGGACGCAACCCCGTTGTGGAGGTGCTCCAGGCCGAGCGTCGCACGCTGAGCGAGGTGATCCTGCCGCCCGCCGAGAAGGGCGAGGCGGACGAAATCGCCTGGATACGCCAAGTCGCCCGCCAGATGGGTCTCGTGGTGCGCACGGAGGATCGCCGCCGCCTCGACCAGATCACGCACGGCGGACACCACCAGGGCGTCGCCATCAAGACGACCGGCTACCCCTACGTCGGCTTCGACGAAATCCTGCGCGACGTGGAGGAAGATGAAAACGCCACTGTCGTCATCCTCGACCACCTTGAGGATCCGCAGAACGTCGGCTCCGTGCTACGTAGCGCCTGCGCGGCCGGCGTGACGGGCGTGATCATCCCCGAAGACCGCGGCGCGGGCGTAACGCCCGCCGCCGTGCGCGCCTCAGCCGGCGCAAGCGAGTACCTGAAGGTCGCACGCGTTGTGAACCTCGTGCGCGCGATGGAGGCGCTCAAGAAGGCCGGGATGTGGATGACGGGCCTCGACTGGGGCGACGACGCGAAGCCCTACACCGAGATCGACTTCACCGGGCGCGCCGGACTCGTCGTGGGCGCGGAAGGCGCCGGCATCTCGCGCCTCGTGCGCGACACGTGCGACTTCATCGCCGTGCTCCCCATGCTCGGGCGCATCGAATCCCTCAACGCCGGCGTCGCCGCCGCCGTGTGCCTCTACGAGATGATCCGCCAGCGCAGCGCGCGCCACGCCTAGACGAAGGCGCCGCAGGCGGCGTTCCAGGCGAGCTTCTCGCCGGGCTTCGACATCGCGGCGTTGCCGATCAGCACCATTTCCGAGAGGCGTCCGGCCCAGGAGAAGGAGCTGGTGGTCGTGCCGCCCTTCAGGCAGGCGTTGATGTATTCGTGCCAGTGCGAGGGCACCTTGCCCACCTTCGGCAGCGCGGGCGCCGCGCCGCCGTTCTTGAGCACGATGGCCGGGGGCTTGTCGTAGTGGACCGAGAGGAGCCAGCCTTCCGTGCCTTCGACCACGCGGCCCTGGAGGGGCTGCTTGCCGATGGAGCTTTTCGCGAACAGTTCCTTGAACTCCGGACGCGGTAGGTAGTTCGCAGGCGTCTTCGCCGCGATCTTCGGATCCGCGAGGTTGCCGTCGCACCACTCGATCGGGAACGGCTTGCCGCCGGACGCCGTGCAGCCGGGCATCTTCCACGTGATGTGCGACATGCGCGGCCAGAACTGCGTACGCTGCGGCTCCGGCTCCACGGGCACTTCGGCGGTGACGGACGTGGGGCCGGCCGTGCCGAGTCCGAGTCCGATCCAGACGGGGCTGAGCAAGTGGAGACCGAGGTCGCCGAGCCACGACGTGCCGAAGTCGCGCCAGAAGCGCCATTTACCGGGATGGTAGACTTTCGGCACGTACGGACGGAACGGCGCGCCATCGAGCCACGATTTCCAGTTAAGCGTTTCTGGCACGGGCGCTTCGGCGAGCGGCCACGTGTGGGCGGCCGTGGTGTGTCCGCCGCGGTTCGAGAACACCCAGATGTGCTTCAGCTCGCCGATGAGTCCGCTCTTCAGGAACGCGACGGTCTGGCGGTCGCACGGCCAGGCGGCGATCTGCGTGCCCAGCTGCGTGACGGCCTTCTTCTCGGCGGCGAGCTTCTCGATCTTGCGGCAGTCGGCGAGGTCGTGGCAGAGGGGTTTTTGTCCGTAGACGTTGAGTCCGCGCGCGAGCGCGTCGAGGACGTACCCGGCGTGCGAGTGGTCGGGCGTGGAGACGTTGGTCGAGTCGATGCGGTTGCCCTCCTTCTCGAACATCTCGTGCGCGTTGCGGTAGACGCGCGCGTCTGGGCAGAGCTTCTTGGCGCGGGCGAGGTAGTTCGCGTCCACGTCGCAGAGCGCGGTGATGTGGATGTGAGGGTGGCTGCGGAGTCCGTTGAGGTCGCCGAGCGCCATGTTGCCCGTGCCGACGCAGGCGTGCGAGAGCAGGGAGTTGGGGCTGCGGCGCGAGACGACCGCGGGGAAGCCGGCGAGCGGGACGAGTCCGGCGGCGGCTGTGGCTGAAGCGAGAAACGATCGGCGAGTTGTTTTCATTGGTTGTTACTCATTTTTGTTTGGAGAATTGTTCAAGGGTGGCGCGGAGCGGATAGTCGTTGGCTCCGATGACCTTGTTGCGGATCAGCACGTTGAAACCTTTGAGCGTGCCGTCGATGTACCTTTTGTTTGCTGCGAGTTTGTCCGGCGGAAGTGCCTTCAGCCAGGCGTCATAGCCGGCGCAGAGCGACTGTGCGGCCTTCAGGTAGTCGGGCTTCTTCGAGTAGGAGAGCACTTCGAGGATGCCGTTGACGTTCTTGGCGTCGGGGCGGTTCAGGTCGATCTTGGCGAAGAGCGCGGCGGCGGTCTGTTCGCGGAGGGTGCGCACATCCTCTTCCTTCGCGGACATTTCCGAGTGCGTGGTGTTGTCCCAGCGCGAGGGGATCTCGCGGATCCAGATGTTGCGGAAGGGGACGGGGTCGCCGTGGTCCTGGAGCATCCACGGAAGTTTCGCGGCGTGTTGCCGCAGCGGGATGCGCACGCGGTGCGTGGCCATGCCTTCGAGTTCCCAGGCGTCCTGCACGAGCACGCCATTGTGGAGCACGGTGACGGTGCCGGGGTGAAGGACCTTGCCGTCCTTCCAGATGGGCTGGTGGAAGATGATGTCGTACGTCTGCCACGCACCGGCGGGGCGGCTGGCGTTGACGAGGGGCGGGTTCTGCGCGTAGACCGAGGCCGCGATACCGTCGGGGTAGTTGCGTTCGACGTCTGCGGAGGGGTCGGGGTCGTAGGAGTTGAGTATCTGGATTTCGTACCGGCCCATCGGGATCACGCCTGAGTTGCCGCCGAGCTGTCCGTGCTTCTTCGCGTCCGCGACGGGACTGAGCCATTCGACGTGGAACTGCGCGTCGCCGAACGCGCGCCGCGTGCAGGCGAGGCCGGAGCCGGGCGTACAGACGAACAGGCCGTCCTTCACGCGCCACTTCGTGGGGTTGCCCTTTCTGTCGCACCAGTTCTCGTCCACGCTCTTCTGCGTGCCGTCGAAGAGGACGATCGCGTCGGACGGCGGTTTGCCGGGAGGCGTCTCGACCTGCTTGGGGTAGGGGCGGTTGAAGTCGTGCACAGCCCAGGCGTGCTTGGCGTCGGGCGTGTCGCCGTAGAGTCCGAAGATGCCGCGTTCGCCGGCGGCGCAGGAAAGGGCGGCGCAGGCGAGCGCCGCGCAGGCGAGGAGTTTCTGCTTCATTTTCTTATTTTGTTTTGTTATCTGGTGAGGGAACCGAGGTTGAAGATCGGGAGGAACATGGCCGTGACGATCGTGCCGATGACGATGCCGAGGAACACCATGAGGAACGGCTCCATCAGCGAGGTGAGCGTGGCGAGCATCATCTCCACCTCCTCGTCGTAGGAGTCGGCCACCGACTCCAGCATGTCCTCCACCTTGCCGGCCTTTTCGCCGGCGGCGAGCATGCGGACCATCAGGATGGGCATGAAGGGCTTACCCTGGAGCGAGGGGCTGAGCTGGTTGCCCTGCTCCACCTCGCGTCGCGCGGCGAGGACGGAGTTCTCGAGCACGAAGTTGTCAAGCGAACCGGCCACGACCTCCAGCGACTTGAGAATCGGCACGCCCGCCGCGATCATCTGCGCGAGCAGGCGGCAGAAACGTCCGATTGCCGCCTTCTGGCTGAGAATTCCGAAAACCGGCAGGTTGAGTTTCCACCGGTCAAACGCGAGGTGGCCGGCGGGGGTGGACTTCCACCGTCTGAAGAGGGCGACGGCGACGATGATGGCGCCGCCGATCACGTACCACCAGTTCTTCACGAACGTCGAGAGGTCCACGAGCTTCTGCGTGAGCCACGGCAGCTCCTTGCCGAATCCGCTGAACATCTCCGCAAACACCGGGACGACGAACTGGATCAGGCCGGCGGCGAGCAGGAGCGCAATGCTCACGATCACCGTCGGGTAGGTCATCGCGCTCTTGACCTTTTTCCTGAGGCGCGAGGACGACTGGAGGATCGCGGCGAGTCGTCTCATGATGCCGGCGAATTCGCCGGACTGCTCGCCCGCGATGACCATGTTCACGTACATGTCGTCGAACAGCTGCGGGTAGTCCGCGAGGCCGTTTGACATCGGCGCGCCGCTCTCGATGACATCGCACAGGTGCTGGATCACCTTCTTGAACTCCGGATCGGCGCACTGCTCGCCAAGCGTCTGGATGGACGCGAGAATCGTCATGCCCGCGCCGAGCATCGACGCGAGCTGGCGCGTGAAGGGGATCACTTCCTTGTTGCGGAGGCGCCCGGCGCCCTTGACCCTGATCGGCTTTCCCATCATTCACCTCCCGTGACTTCAAACGCGGCTTCCAGCGAAGTGACGCCTGCGCGCACCTTGCGCATTCCCGCCTCCTTGAGCGTGACCATGCCCTCCTCGAGCGCGAGCGCCTTCAGCTTCTCCGCGTCACCGCCGCGCTCGATGATGCCGCGTATCTTCGGGGAGATGGGCATCACCTCCATGAACGCGCCGCGGCCCTTGTAGCCCGTGCCGCGGCACTTGGGGCATCCGCCGGGCCCGTAGACCGTGATGCCCTCGAACGGGGTGGGGTCCACCTTGTTCGCCCTTAGCAGCTCGTCGTTGACCTCCACGGGCTTCTTGCAGAAGGGGCACAGCTTGCGGAAGAGGCGTTGCGCCTGCGCGAGGATGAGGGAGCTCGCGAGCATGAACGGGGCGATCTGCATGTCGAAGAGACGCGCCACCACGCCCACGGCGTCGTTCGTGTGGAGCGTGGAAAGGACGAGATGGCCCGTCAAGGCGGCCTTCACGGCGATGTCCGCCGTCTCGCCGTCGCGGATTTCGCCCACGAGCACGATGTCCGGGTCCTGACGCAACACGCTGCGGAGCACCCCTGCGAAGGTCAGTCCAACCGCCGCGTTCACGTGCACCTGGTTGATGCCCGCGAGCTCGTATTCGACGGGGTCCTCCGCCGTGATGATGTTCACGTTGGGGGTGTTGAGGTCCTGGAGGCAGGAGTAAAGCGTGGTCGTCTTGCCCGAACCCGTCGGGCCCGTCACGAGGATGATGCCGTGCGGCTGCTCGATGGCGTACTTCATCGCCTTGTAGGCATATTCGTCGAGACCAAGCGAGGCGAGGCCGGGCGCAAGGTTCGACTTGTCGAGAATACGCATCACCACCTTCTCGCCGTGAACGGTGGGGAGGATGGACACGCGCACGTCCACCTCCTTCCCGATGGCCTTGATCTTGAAACGGCCGTCCTGCGGCTTGCGGCGCTCGGCGATGTCGAGCGCGCTCATGATCTTGATGCGGCTTACGACGGCGTTGTGGAGGGCCTTCGGCGGGGCGGGACGCTCCACGAGCTCGCCGTCGATGCGGTAGCGGAGGCGCGAGGCGTTCTCCAGCGCCTCGAAGTGGATGTCCGACGCCTTCGTCTTCAACGCCTCGATCATCATGGAGTTCACCATGCGGATGACGGGGGCGTCCTCGTCCGACGTCAGGGAGGCGTCGAGGACATCCGTCTTCATCTCGGAGAGGACCTCCAGTTCCGACTCGTCGCCCTTCATGATGGATTCCATCGCAAGGGCGGGATTGGAGGCGTCCCGCGCCGCCTTCAGGCGCGCAAGGGCGTCCGAAACCTGCTTCTCCGGCGCCACACACGGCCAGATGCGTCCGCCCGCCGCGAGCGTGACCTCCTCCTGCGCGGGGAGGTTGAAGGGGTCCGCCAGGGCCACGGTGAGCCGCCCGCCAAGCTTGGAGACGGGAACGGCCTTGACCTTGATCCAGAAATCTTCCGACTTGCCGCACAGCAGGTCCTGGTTGACGGTGAAACTATCTGGTAGCGCCAACGGCGCCATGTTGAAATAGGCCGCCGCCGCCAACGTGAACGCGGCGGGGTCAACAAGATCCTTCTGCACGAGATACCGCTCAAGCGGCGTTTTCGCCTCTGCCGCCTGACGCGCGACTTCCTTCAGTTGCTCGGCCTCCAGCACCTTGCAGGCCAACAGGGCTTCCGAGAAATTCCCGAAGTGCGTGTTCGCGTGCGCTTTCTTTATTGATTTCAAGACCATGCCAATATTTAAAGCACAATTCGTGCCACGCCCCGGCACGTTTTCTGCTACAAAAATGTAGGAGAGAAGAAATGGCTGAACAGGCGAATCAAAAACTCCTCGAGGGCGTTGCCTATTTCGAGAAAATGCTGAAAGTGATGCCGGGAGACCGGACAACGCTGGAGTTTCTTTCTGTTGCCTACGAGCAGTTGGGCGATGTTGAGAAGCAGCGGACGGCGCTGATTCAGTTGGCGCAGACGCTTTTGCACGAGAAGGACTACGATGCGGCGGATGCAATTGGCGAACGGCTGGCCGGATTTGCCGAGGCGGATGCCCAGGAGATGGTGCGCCGAATCAAGTTTGTGCGGAATCCTGTTCAGCTGAAGGCCGTGGTTCGTCCGGGAGCGGGTTCGGCGCGTGGCGCTGTGCGTCCGGGTGGCGCGTCTGGCGAGCGCGCCCAGTCAGATGGCGGGGTTTCCCTTGCCCAGGTGGTGATGTCGGCCGTGAAGGCGGAGGCGGCGCTCATTCGCGACCTCTATGCCAAGAACGTGGTGGACGCTTCGGCCGCGGAGGTGGTGCAGCGGCATTTGGGCGGGTTGCCGGAGGCCACACGTCCGTTTCTCGTTTCCGCGCTGGCGATTCTTGAAAAAGAGAGCGGAGGTCTTGGCGAGAGGGCGGCGGTGTACATGGCTGACGCGGCGTCCGCCCCCCCGATTCCCCTGCAGGCGTTCATGCCGTCGGCGACGCTCGTGCGGCAGCTCCCGGAGGAGATTGTGCGCGTGCGCGGGGCGGTGCCGTTCGGGCGGCTGGGCGACACGTTGCTTGTGGCGGTGCTGAACCCGCTGGACACGGAGTTTCACGCGGAGGTCGAGCGCCTGGCGGGCTGTCCCTGCCGGTTCTTCCTTGCCGACCCCCATACCACGGAGGACTTCCTTGACAAGTTCTTTGCCGAGAATGCGTAGGTCGAAACGCGGTGTCACGCTCGTCGAGGTGATGTTGGCGGCGTCCATCCTCGCGCTGATGGTCCTCGCGCTCTTCGAGGGCATAACCGTTTCCGCACGCATCGCCCGCGAGAACGCCGAATACCTGCAGGCGGACGCCTACGCCTTCGATCTCGCCTGGAAACGGTACAACGAGCGTTATCAGGCGCTGCGGAATTTCGTCTCCGTGTCCGCGCCCGAGAGGGCTTTTGCCCCCGAGGACATCACGGAAGAGGCCGCTCCCATGCTCTACCGCGCGGATTCCCCGGCAAAGTCGTACACGACGATTACGCGCATCTCCGATCCGAATGATGCGACCGTCGAACTGGGTGTGCTGATTTCCGTCGACGTGGAATGGGGAAGGGCCGGCGCGCGCCAGAGGCTGTCATCCACGCATACGGCGACCGTGTTCAAGAGTGGTTCGGAGGACGGGTGATGGAGCGCGTCAGGTCCAGATGCGGCTTCACCCTCGTGGAGCTGATGGTGGCTGCGACGCTCTTTTCCGTCGTCCTTGCGGCCATGGGCAGCGCATTTGTCGGCGGTGTGCGCCTTTTGAAGGTGACGTTTGCCACGGTGGAGATGTCGCTCCAGGCACGAGAGCTGCGGGACCGTCTTCTGTTTCGTGCGGCGCCGGCGCATCACGACACGGCCTGGGCCGGGCTTCTCTCCGGCACGAACGGCACGGACGTCCTTGAAGGCAACGCCACGAAGATACGCATGCACTGTCCCGCGCTGAAGAACGTCAACGGGGCGACAGCCAGCCAGACGATCGAGCTGACGTTAAGGGATTACGGCACGAAGAGATGCCGGTTCTTCAGCGAGGACCGCTTCGACGAAAGATGGCCGCATCGCTGGCTCAATCCCGGAGGGTTGAACCTCTTGGCCGACTCGGCCACGAAGGTTCCGCTCGTCTGGGCGCGCAAGGCGGACAATTCCGAAGACCATTCGCGTTTTTACATTCGGCTGACCGGCCGGACGGCGGTGGCCGGATTCCCGATTCGGCACGACGAACGCATCGTTGTGCCCGTGTTCAAACGGCAGCAGGAAACGCCGAAGGACGGGAGGGGGGGGCTGGATAGATGAAGGATCGTCGTTCTTCCAGCGGATTCGTGTTCATTTTCTCGCTTATTCTTGCGTTTTGCGCGGGAGTGATTCTTGCGGGGACGATCGGCTACGTCTCCTTCGCCGCCAGGCGGAGTTCCATTTCAGCAGCGCGCTCCAGCTGCCGTCTTGCGGCGATGAGCGCCATCGAGAAGGTGAAGAATGACGTCTACCTGGCCTTCAAGAAGCGCATGGGCAACAAGTCGGTCCTTGGAATGCATGTCTACGACTGGTTTACCGTGGGCTGGTCGCCCACGGGGCTGGGATCGGACAATTTCCGCGTGAACTTCGACACGTCCCTGAACCCGCTTCGCGCGCGGCTGGGCGGTTTCACCGACCTGCGTGTGCGCCTGCGGTCGGCGCCCGTCAATGCAGTCAATCGCGCAGAGGTCACGTTTTTTGCGACGGCGTCCCGCATGACCGGCAGCGGCGCGCTGGCGTCCGTGACCATCGCCGAGCGGGTGTCGTTCGGCGTTGACCGCTCCAAGGTGTTCGACTATGCCTATTTCGTGAACAACTACGGCTGGTTCGAGGGGTCCACGATCACGGCCAACGGCGGCGTGCGCGCGAACGGCGACATGTCCCTCTCGCAGAGTCCGAAGGTGAACGGGGACGTCTATGCCGCCGTCAACGAGGAGCTTGGCGTGCCCGGCGACATCAAGAACGGCACGGGCACGATGGACAACAAGAACACGTATCGCGGCTCGCAATACGGCACTTCCAACCGGGCGCGTCCGCTCCAGAAGTCGCCAGACGACGGCGGCTACAACGCGCCGGACACCGTGACCGCCGCAGACCTCACGGCGCGTCTCCACGGCAATCTCTCAGAAGGGCTGGACATGCCGTGGATATCGGGCCTCAACGACTACATCAACTACGGACAGGAGGTCGAGATGCAGTCGACGCTCTCGCAGGGCGGGGTTTACTACATCGACAACCGGACGTCCAACAGGAACGGCGCCAACTACGGCTATTACCAGGGCACAGGGCCGTCCGGCAACGCCTCCCTGCCGGACAATCACGCGCTGGTGCTGGAGGGCACGCAGGCGAACCCGATCCGCATCAACGGCCCGGTCGTGGTGTCCAACGACGTGGTGATCAAGGGTTTTGTGACTGGCCAAGGCACAATCTACTCGAGCCGCAACATCCACATCGTCGGGAACATCCAGTACGTGAATCCGCCCAACTGGGCGAACAAGGAGGCCGCATCGGGAAACGGGAACTCCACGAAGGACCTCCTCTGCCTCGCCGCAAAGGGAAACATCGTGATGGGCGACTGCACGGCGTCCGGCTGGCTCGACACGACCCTCAAGAAAGTGCTCACGCAGAGGCCCTACGTGCAGCCCTACGCCTGCGCGCAGGCGGACGACGGGTCGTGGATTGACGGCGACATCGGGTATCCCAGGGCCGGCCAGAACGTTTTCGAGGGAAACTATACGGCGACTGACGGCGGGAACAAGGTGACGCAGCAGGCGGTTTACAGACAGGAACGGGACCGGTGGGGGCGCCTGCAGAACGTCTTCGACCATTACGAATACAAGTCCGCGACGGGCCGCCGCTACTATGACAGCGTCGTGCCGCCGCACGAGATATCCTCGCGCGCGTCCACCATCACGCAGATCGACGCCGTCCTCTACAACAACCACGGCATCTTCGGGAAGCTGGGCCAGTGCACGATCAACGGTTCGCTTGTGTGCCGCAACGAGGGCATGATCTTCAGCGGCAAGCTCTACCTGAACTGGGACTACCGCCTCTACTCCGAGTCCCCTGAAAACGTGATGAACAAGCTCGTGGGCATGCCCCTGGGAACGGGCAAGCCCATTGTCCAATTCTGGCAGGAGGTGCCGGACGAATGGAATGCGGACTAGGCGATGATCGAGGCAAACGACAATATCGACTTGGTGACGATGCGCCGGCAGCAGGATTTCAGCCGTGCGCAGGAATCCTACCACCGTGCCGTCACGGAGGGCCGGCTGGCCGTGCGGTCGCGGCAGGAGGAGGCCGCCGACGGGAGGGCCGCGCGGTCGCAGCCGGGGGAGGCCGCCGACGGGAGGGCCGCGCTTGTCGCGGCCGACTCGGGTGGCGCGGGTAGGTCGGTCGCGACAGGCGCGACCCTCCCGGAGGCTGTGTCGGCCGATCCCGAGGCCGCATGGCGGCATACGCGATTGGCGATCACGGCCGGCCTTGTCGTGCTGCTGCTTGTCATCTGGATCTGGCAGAAAAGGACGGGGAGGTAGCAGGTGTTTCTTGAGACGTTGAGAAAGAAGAAGGGCGTGCTGCACATGGTTCGGCATTCGATCCGCACGCGCTATTCCCTGGCGACGGCCTTTTTCCTGCTGTTGATCCTGGGATTGTTCTACGTCGGCGGGCGCATCGTGCTCGTGCATCTCGTGAAGGACGCCGAGACGAAGGTCCGGGCGATCGGTTCGGACATCAACCGCATGGCCCTGCGCAACGTCAGGAAGGTCAAGCAGCACCTGGACGCGCTTCCGCCCGAACAGACGGCGCTTCCCGTCAACACGTACCTTGGCGTCTTCGACGGCATCCATGTGGCGCTGGCCATGCGGCTGGACGCCGACGGACGGTTTGTCGAGGGGTATGTGGCCGGGGGCCATTCGGGGGTAGCTCTCCGTGCAGAGGACGTGGCTGCGTACAAGAAGCATTTCCCGGTCTGGGTCCAGTCGTGCGAGGAGAACAACGGGCGGGTGGCGGCCCCCCTGTCCGCAAATCTGCTTCGCCTGCGCGGCACCTCCTACTACGTGGCCATGATCCAGGGGGCGGACTGCCGCTTCCTTGTGCTGGGCACGCCGTTCGACACGTCGCGCTTCTCGGCCCAGATGAACGAGGTGTTCGCGGGGATGGAGCTGCACGTCTCCTCCAACCGCCCGGAGTCGAGCGTGCCCGAGACGCACGTGAAGCCCAAGAAGGAGTCGTCGCAGTCGTTTGGCCTGTCGGCGATGGTATCGGAGGCGTTCGAGTTCTATTCGGGCGGGTTCTGGAAGCTGGGCGAACAGCCGGTCGAGGCCGTCTACACGATCCGCGACATCGCGGGACAGCCCGTGTCGCGCCTGTCCGTCTCCCTGCCGCAGACGTTCTCCAACGCGGCGGGATCCGCCATCGGACGGCTCACGCTGTTCGTGAGCGTCGTCGGCATCATTCTCGTCCTGCCCATCTTCTGGCTCCAGAGCCGGTTGCTGCTCAATCCGCTGACGAAGATGACGAACTGCCTGCGGCATGCCCGCGAGCACTGTGGCGAGGCGGACTGTCCGCGCCTCGACTGGCGCGGGGACGACGAATTCGCCGAGCTGGCCTTCTCGGTCAATGCGCTGATCGAGGCGATTTCCAGCCGCACGGTGGCCATCGCCCAGGTGGAGAACCGGCAGAAGGCGCTGATCCACGGCCTGCCGGACGGCCTCCTGATTTTCGACCGCCAGCACCGGCTTGTCTCGGTCATCAAGCAGCCGGACGTCGTCGAACCCATGCCGGGCCTGGCGGAGGGCAGGCCCATTGACGTGACCGTGTTCGGGCGGCCGGGCGTGGATGCGGTCGGACAGGCTGTCGACGCCGTGTTCACGTCGGGCGGCGTGCAGAGTTTCCTGCTCGACACAGGGCGCGGGCGCCATGCGCGCTATTTCGACGTGCGTCTCGCGCGCATGGACGACCTGTTCGCGCTTGCCATCGTGCGGGACGTGACGGAGTACACGCAGGAACACGCGCGCCGCCTTGCCGCCGAGACGCGCCTTTCGCACACGCGCAAGCAGGAGTCGCTCACGCTGCTCGCCGGGTCGATCGCCCACGACATGAACAACGTGCTGGCCGCCGTCAACAACACGCTCGAGATCACTTGGCTGGAGGAGGAGGACCCGCTGATCGTCGATGCGCTCAACACGATCCGCGAGGCCGTCCGCCGCGGAACGGCCATGACGCGCGAGCTGATGGCGTTTGCCGGCGAGACGAAAATCGCGCTCAAGGCCGTCTCCCCTGTCGAGATCCTGCGCGACGCGCAACATCTCGTGGCCGGCATCGTGGGCGAACATGTCACGGTCACCTATGAAGTGGCGGAGCGGCTGCCGGCCGTGGACGTCGACACGGACCAGATCTGGAAGGTGTTCCTGAATCTCGTCAAGAATGCCAACGAGGCGATGGAGGGGACTGGCGAGATCGACATCTCCGTGCGGCCGTTCACGATGACGGAGGACGCCGTCGAGGAATTCGTCGCGGCCAAGCCGCTCCTGCCGGACGAGGGCGTCGTGTTCCAGTTCACCGACACGGGCCCCGGCATCAAGCCCGAGTTGCTGAAGCGCATGTTCGACCCGTACGTCTCCACGAAGTCTTCGGGGCGCGGGTTCGGACTGGCAACGGTCACGTCGATCGTCGACGCCCACCACGGCGGCATTCGCGTGACGTCCACGCTGGGTGCCGGGACGAAGTTTGAGATCTACCTTCCGGCGTCGAAGACGGTGCTGGCAACCGAGACGCAGAAGATCAGGCTGACGCAGTCCGCCCGGATGCGCCGTCCAACCCTGCCGACGAGGGGTGGCACGCGCGAGATACTTGTCGTGGACGACGACGTGACACTGCTGAAGGCCACGGCGATCCTGCTGAAGGTCTTGAAGTACAGCGTCTTCACCGCCACGGGACACCGCGATGCGCTGGACGTCTTCCGCAGCCATGCGCCCAATCTCAAGTGCGTGCTGATGGACGCCAACCTCGGGGAGACGGACGCCGTGCGCCTCTTGAGCAGCTTCCGCACGATTGCCCCGGGCATCCCAGTCGTCATTTCGTCGGGATACCCCGCTGAAAAGATTCGCGCGCAGTTCGCCTCGCAGCCCTTCAACGCATTCCTCGCCAAGCCCTACACCCTGGCCGAGCTCCAGGAAGTTCTCGATTCCCTCGCATGAGGGAGCGCCGAATTCGCGCCGCTGCAAAATTTCTTTTGCAAAAATGCGAAAACGCACAGGCGTTCGTACGTTGGTCGGGGCAGATTTGCGCAAGCTGAGGCGGTTCTTGCGGTTTGGCACGGGATGTGCTATGATATAAACGCGCAACTGGCATGGTGTCGGTTGCAACAAACAAAAAAAGGAACACAACCATGAAAAAGAGAATGAAGAAGGGTTTTACCCTCGTTGAAATCATGATCGTGGTCGCCATCATTGCCATTCTGGCAGCAATCGCGATCCCGAACTTCGTCAAGTACCGCAAGGAGTCGCAGCAGGCGACGTGTGAGCAGACCCGTGCTCAGATTGTTACGGCAGCGGAAAACTGGGGTTCCAAGACCGCGAACGCAAGTGCGACAACGGTTAGCTTGAATGACCTCGCCCCGACGGACGGTTCTGGATACTTCAAGAACGTGCCGAAATGCCCTTCGGGCGGCACCTATACGATTACAAAGAACCAAACCTCCGGTGCTTGGGAATGTACGTGCAGCGAAAATGATCACAAGGTTGCGGCTGATGCCGGCACCGAAACTCCAGCTGGCGGCTGAGTCTTGCCTTGTCCTATCTGCCCTGGGGTGACCTGGGCGGTGTCGATGAAAGCTGCCGGACGTCTGGCAGCTTTCATTGTTGATTGGCCGCGACAAGCGCGGCCGCTCCCGTTGTTGGCCGCGACAAGCGCGGCTATTTTTGGTATACTAACAACCGTGACCTACGCATTGAGAAAACTGATTGCCTTCGTGTTCCTCGGCGGGATGTTCTGGTTCATCTATCAGGACCTGGACAATCTCGACAAGCCGTGGTTCATGCACGCGCTTGGTCTGATCACGATTTCCTTTGCCTTCTTCTGGCTGCTCATCCCGATGGCCGTTGTCAAGCTGCGAATCCGCCGTCGTCTCAAGCAGAACAGGGAGCGATACGAGAAATGGCTTGCCGACGGCGGCGTTGCGTTGATTCGTCCGCGTCCGGCGCAGAAGGTCAGGCTGACTCCCGTCGATCCCGACGAGCAGGCGTTCTTCCATGAGAAGGGCACGCTTTACGTTGCCTCAGACGCGGAATCCGGTGGGGCGCACGTGCCGAGTGCGCCGCCTGTGGGCGACCTGGCCGCTCGCCCCCTTGGGCGGCCAAGCGACGTGGCGTTTCCCGGACACCGGAACAAGGGGCACGTATGCCAGCGCACGCATTGTTACTTCACGAACCGCCGCATCGTTTTTGCGGGTAAGGGCCTCGACATCAGCATCCCCCTTGCAAATCTCAAGAAAACAATCGTGACGCCCGGGGGAATCGTATTTGAAACGGAATCCGTGCGCTATGCCTTTACGTTCCAGAATCCGCTCGTTGCGGCAGACGTTCTTGAATGCGCCAGAGCGTGATGATCACGAACCACTGCTATCCCAGCTCGCCTTGGGCGGGGCCTTGTCGCGCCATTCCTGAAGGGAGATCACGTTGCCGGCCTTGGCGTTGTTGGCGAGATAGGACTCTGCCACGTATTCTCGCTTCTCCTTCATTTGGGCCAAAAGGCTGCGAATCTCCACGGCCGCATCGTAGCAGATGTCCAAGACCTGCTTTTGCAGTTCGGGGTCGGTATCTGGCATCTTGAGCAGTTCAATGCTGCTGAGAAGTACCTGTGCTGGCTGCCCGAGGGCGTGGCAGAATCCCGCAAGGGACTCCATCACGACCTTCGACCGCTCAACCTGCACCTCTGCCAATGCGAGGCGGTGGGCTATTTCATCTTTCGTCTCATCAGCCATGAAAAACTAGCAGCACATTTCGTACCAAGGGACCGTTGACGCATGGCATGGTTTTTGCTACACTTTGTTTTGGATGAAACTGCAATTGACAAAGACAAAGACGGTTGAGATTGACTTCTCTCGGCTGGGCGGCAGGCGAAAGCCCCTGTTGGATGTCACGGGCGTTGCCTTGAACACGGGCGACGCGCTAGGTTGTCCGGCCGTTCGTCTCGTCCACAAGAAAGGCGGATGGCATGTTGTGGCGGCGGGGTTCGTGGCGGCACCGGCCGATCCGTTCCCTGCGTCGTGGGAAGACGCCAACAGGGCCCAGATGACGTGGTCGCTGCCGGTTGCCTTCCAGGCGCCGCACGCGGCGCTGGCCGTTCAGTCGCCGAACATGTTCACGCGTCAGACCACGGTAGACGCGCTGACGACCGATCTCGTCCAGACGGCTCCGAAGGTGACCGGAACCCCGCCTCCCCGCAAGCTGGGCGTGCGTCGCCTTGAGAAGAAGCCTGCGGTCTCTGCGGAGAAGCCCGCCGAGTCAACGTCCGGCAGGGCGCCCGTCGATGTTACGCCGGGCGTTCCCGCGCAGGCGGACGGCGTGCGTTTCGTGACCCAGCCGCTTGCGGAGGCTCCGTTTGTGATCCAGTCTGGGCTGCCGGAGTTCCAGTTGCTCTGGCTTTCGCACCTGCTGCCCGAGGGGCGGCGTCCCACGGCGGCGTCGATCCAGACGCTTCCGTCGGCGCTTCTGGCCTCGTTGTGCGAGCAGCCCGCGTTCAACGCGGCGGGCGGCACGGCGTTTGCGATCTACGTGATGCGGTCTGCCGTCTATCTGGCGGGGTACAAGGACGGGCGGCTGATGCTGTTCCGGTCCTGTCCCGGCGTGGCGGGCTGGGAAATGCTCCGCGAGGGCGTGAAGCTGCGCCTGGGCCTGGAGGAGGAGATGGTGGACGAGATCCTCGACGATGCGCTCATTGACCCGCGCAGCGCGATGGAGCCGTTCGTGCGTCCCGTCCTGCAGCAGGTGGAGATTTCGCTCGACTACCTGCAGAACCGGCACAACCTGCGGATCGACAAGGTGTTCATCATGGGTCTGCCGTCTGGCGCGCGCTACTGGAGCCAGATGGCGGAGGAGACGCTGCGCATGCCGCTTGTCGCTCCGTCGGTGTTCGACGGTCTCGTGCTGCCGCCGAAGAATCGTGAACTTGCGGAGATGACGCCGTCGAAGTCGCAGGCGTTTCTTGCGGCGCTCGGTGCCGCCCGCGCAGCCATGGAGGAGCAGGCATGAAGGCGCCGAATCTCCATCTGAACCTGTTGCACGCGAGCGAACGCCAGTCGTCCTCGCCGGTGCGCCTGCGCGTGATGCTGCCGGTCTTCGCCGTGCTTGCGTGCGTGGGATGTCTCGTGTGGTGGGGCGTGCTCGCCGGGCAGCTGATGCTCGCCAAGATGCAGAACGACTCCCTCCGGAAGGACCTCGCCGCCAAGAAGGCCGTGCACGGCGGCATCCTGCAGCAGATGACGGCCGAGCGCGAGATGCGGGCCGAGCTGGACCAGCTGACGATGTACGCCCACGGGCGCCGCACGTACGGCGACCTGTTCAGGCGGTTCGCCGAGTCCGTGCCGGAGGGCGTGCAGCTGCTGGCGCTGGAGATTCCCGAACCGCCCGTGCAGAACCTGCTGCCGCCCGGCGCCAAGCCGGGACCGGCGGTGAAGCCGCTGCTGGGCCCCACGAACACGGTTGAGACCGTGGCCCTGCGCGTGATCGGCCGCACGGTGAAGGAGAAGCCCGTGGAGGCGCTGATGAAGGCACTGGAGGGCCCGGCCTTCACGAACGCACTGGTCATCGCCAAGAAGGTGCCGGCCGCCCAGGCCAGTCCGCGGATCCGTTCGTTCCACCAGGAGTCCACCGCTTCGGGCGAGGGTGAGCGTCTGCTGGCGTTCGACATCGAGTACCGCTGCGTGGAGAGGAGGTTCGAGAAATGAAGTCGGAGACGTTTCAGGACCCCTCGGCGCTGATGAAACGCGCGCTGTTCCAGTCGCTGGCGATCGGCGTCGTGGCCGTGGTGCTGTACATGTTTTGCGTGGAACCGTGCCAGACGTCCCTCGCGAAGGCGAAGAAGGAGCACGCGGCCCTCCAGGCCCAGCAGGTCCAGATGGTGCGCGACCTGAAGGGGGCGGATCAGGTGAAAGGCCGTCTGGACGCGCTTCAGGGCGAACGCAAGGCCTATCTGGACGGCCTGCTGGAGCCCTTGCTGGAGTCTTATGCGATGCGCGCGAAATCGCTGCTCGATCCCCTGGCCGCCGACGTGGGGCTGACGGTCGGCGACTATGCGGAGCTTCCGGTGCGCCGACTGCCCCTGCCGCAGCCGATGTCGCCGCAGCTCTATGCGCGCAAGCCCATCCGCATGACCTGCACGGGGTCGTACGCGACGATCGTGTCGTTCCTCCTCCGCGTGGAGGAGAAGATCCCGCTCGCGTCGCTGGAGGCCTTTTCCCTCAAGACCCAGAAGGATCCAGACAACCAGACGGCGACGTTCGTGTTCGAATGGCCGATCAAGGGCGAAAACACGGCCGTCGCCGCCGTGAAAGGAGGCGTGAAGAAATGAGGCGTCTGCTGTTTGGATTCATGTTGTGTGCGGGCATGGCGCTGCTTGCCGCCGACGGAGTTTCCACCAACGGCGTGCGCAACCCGTTCTGGCCGATGGGATACGAGGGCGAGCGCGAGACGATCTCACCCGGCGTGCGCGCGCGGCCGAAGAAGCCCGCGGCGTCGGCCAAGAAGGCGCCGCCGCGTCCGGCGATCACCGCCGCCGAGAGGGCCGCGCGCGCGGCCGCCGAGAAGGCGGCGAAGGAGGCGGCGGAAAAGGCCGCGCGGGAGAAGGCCGAGAGAGAGGCCGCCGCGCGCGCGGAGGCCGAGCGGAAGAAGCGCGAGATCACGGGCGCCCACTGGGACGCCGCGCGGGCGGCCCTGAAGTTCGGGGGTCGCGTGAAGCTGCGCGAGGAGGACGTGCTCCAGAACACGAGCATCGTCATCAACGGAAAGGTCTATGCGGATGGCGACCTGGTGTCGTTCACCCACAACTCGCGCCGGTACACCTGGCGTGTGGAGGGACTGACCGACCGGAACACGCTGAAGCTCGTGCGCATCCGCGCGAAGTACATTGAAAAGACCGGCGAGGCCGGCACGAAGTCTGACAAAGGAGTCAAGCCATGAAACTGAAAGTCGAAATCCTGCTCGCACTCGCCGCGATGTGCGGCGTCGTCTGCGCCGCCGAGCCTGAGAAGAAGGCGGCGGCGAAGCCCGCTTCCGCGCCGGCCGTCGCGATGACCGAGGCCGATGAAATCGACCTCGACAAGCTCGACGACTCCGCCGACGCCGCGCGGAAGGCGCCAACGGTGAAGCTGGCGCCGCCGCCGGCCGCGTCCGCGCCGGCCGCGACGAACGCGACGGCGAAGGCCGAGTCCGCTGCGGACGTGCCGGTCGCCACGGGTCTCGTGGACATCGCCTGCGACGACGCGACGCTCGCGGACATCCTGCGCCAGTTCCGCCGGACGACGGGGGCGAACATCATCTCGGCCGATTCCTCCAACCTCCAGCAGCGCGTGTCCGTGTCGCTCCGGCACGTCCCGTGGCTGGACGCGCTGCAGGCCATCCTGAACTCGAAGAAGTTCCGCCTCGAGCCGCGCGGCGGCATCTACTTCGTGAGCGAGGACAGGCAGCTGGAGCCGGTGTTCACGCGCACGTTCATCCTGAACCACGCCTCGGCGAAAGAGCTGGCCGAACTGTTCAACACGACCTTGGGCGCCTCGGGCACGCGGGACCCCAAGACGGGCCGGCCGAAGGCCGGGCAGATCGCCACGGCGTTCGAGGGCGCGAACGTGGTGGTGGTCACGTCCACCGAGAAGGTCCTCTCCGACTGCGAGCAGATCATCCGCTCCGTCGACAAGGCCGTTCCCCAGATCTACATCGAGGCGCGCTTCATCGAGGTGTCGAACGAGGCCATGCACAAGCTCGGCCTGCAGTGGAACCAGCTTGAAAGCTGGGGCGCGACCGTCAAGAACCTCGAAGGCGGCTGGTCGTACAACAACGGCCGCGTCGGCAGCTACGGCACGCGCGTGACCAGTTCGTCCTCGTCGTCCTCCTCCAGTTCCGACGGCTCAGGCGGCACGACCGGCTCCTCGTCGGCGAGCCAGACGGTCGAGGCCATCACCCCTACGGGCGTGGGCAACGCCATCTCGGGCTCGTCGTTCAACCGCAGTGCCGAGGACATGGCCTGGCGCAACGCGCGCGGCTTCTCCGGACAGCTTTCGGTGGACGACTTCCGCCTGGCCATGAGCGCGTTTGAGCAGATGGACGACGTGAAGATCTTCTCGAATCCGAAAATCATCGTCTCGAACGGCAAGGAGGCATGCGTGGACATGACCACGAAGTTCCCGAACGTCCGCGTGCAGGCCACGCGCAACACGTCGAACGGCTCCGACTCCCTGGACATCTCCACCCAGCTTGAGGCCATCCCCGGCGAGGACAAGCTGATGTTCGCGAAGGAAGTGTTCTTCGGCTGGGGCATCACGCTGTCCGTCAAGCCCCGCATCTCGCCCGACGGCCTGATCAACGTGGAGATCATCCCCACGATCAGCCAGCTCGACACCGATGTCACGCCCACAGGCTTCTACCAGGTGAAAGGCGGCGACTCGTCCGCCTACTCCTCCTATCCGATCATCCAGGTCAAGCGCCTGACGACGGACTTCACGATGAAGGACGGCGCGACCGCCGTGATCGGCGGCCTGTCGAAGACGACCGAGGAGGACATCGACTCCGGCATCCCCTACCTGCGGAAGATTCCGTGGATCGGTCCGAAGCTCTTCGGCTGGAAGAGCCGCGGCAAGGTCCAGAAGGAAATCATCGTGTGCGTGACGCTCGGCATGGCCGATCCTGCCGACCTCCCTGCCGACGTGGGGCTCCCGAAGAACGCGGTCGTCGGCCGCGAGTACATCGCCGGGCGCAAGTTCGAGCCGGGCGACCGTGCGGGCGGCCTGGCGGACGTGATGTCGCTCGACATGCGTGCAATCGAGGAAAAGCAGGCGGACAACACGCGCGGTCCCGGCACGGTGACGATCACGCCCGTCGTCGAGTCTGGCAAGTAAAGGAGAGTGGGGGGAAGTTTGATGGCCGACGTTCCGGGTTTTGACTATGACAAGGTCCTTCAGGCGTGTCCCGTCGTGCTGGGCATGACGGAGAACTCGCCTGAAGACGTGTTTTCGCGCCTGTTCGACGCGCTTGTGGAAACGGGCAGCCTGCCGGCGGCCCTGCGCGAGCCGGCGCGGGCCGCCGTGAACGCTCGCGAAGCGGCCGGCTGCACGGCGCTCGCGAACGGCATCGCCATTCCGCATGGTTATCTGGAAGAGGTGAAGAGTCCCATTGCCGCAATCGGCATCCATCCCCACGGCGTGGACTGCTCGTCCATCGACGGTCTGCCCACGCGCATCTTCATCTTGCTCCTGAACCACATTGGTTCGCGCGACCATATCCGCTTTCTGGCGGCCGTCAACCGCCGCCTGATCATCCCCGAGGTCCGCGCCGCCATTCTCGTGGCCCAGACCCGCGAGGAAGTCCTTCGCCTCCTCGCCGGCTGACGGTTGCCGCTTCCGCCGGGTCGATGTCCTGCGAAATTCCCTTGCCCGCCATAATCTTACCCTTGCCTAACAAGGGGCAGTTATGAGATAATTTAACCTACATCCGCACAGGAGAGGTATTTCCATCCAAAAAGGAAGAAGAAAATGAGCAAACAGTTAGAGACGATGACGCCAGAACTAAGGGCGTTCATCGAGGAGTGGAAGACGAAGCCGGGCAACCTGATCATGGTGCTGCACCGTGTGCAGCAGACCTACGGCTACATTCCCCGCGAAATCGCCATCGAGACGAGCGAGATCCTGGGCGTGCCGTTGGCCAAGATCTACGGCGTCATCACGTTCTACAACTTCTTCCGCCTGCGGAAGGCCGGGAAGTACAACATCCAGGTGTGTCTCGGCACGGCGTGCTACCTGCGCGGCGGCGACGACGTGCTCAAGGAGTTCGAGAAGCAGCTGGGCGTGGGCCTGAACGCGACGACCCCGGACGGCATGTTCTCCGTGGAGGCGGTGCGCTGCCTCGGCTGCTGCGGCCTCGCGCCGGTGGCGGTCGTGAACGGCGAGGTCCATGGCAAGCTCTCGACGAAGGACGTCGAGAACATCATTGCGAAGTACTGTGCTGAAGGCTGAAAGGAATAAGAAAATGGCAAAGTTGACATTGGCAGACCTGCGCAAGATGCGCGAGGAGAAGCAGCAGGCGATGGAAATGCGCGACGCGTCCAACAAGGACGTGCAGGTGATCGTGGGCATGGGCACGTGCGGCATCGCCGCCGGCGCCAAGGACACGTTCACGGCGCTCGTGAACACGATCAACGAGAAGGGACTCACGAACGTCCTCATCCGCCAGACGGGCTGCATGGGCCTGTGCCACTCGGAGCCGACCGTGGAGGTCGTCGTCCCGGGCATGCCCACGGTAATCTACGGCAACGTGGACGCGGCGACGGCGAAGGACGTGGTCGAGAAGCACATCGTCGGCCACCAGCTGATCGACGACAAGATCCTCGACCGTCCGTCCATTGACATCATCAAGAACGGCTAAGGAGCACGACAATGGCATACGAATCATACGTTCTTGTGTGCGGCGGCACGGCGTGCTGCTCGGGCGGCGGCACGACCGTCGTCGAGGAGTTCAAGAAGGAACTCGAGGCCGCCGGCCTCAAGGACAAGGTACAGGTGGTCGTGACGGGCTGCCTCGGGTTCTGCGAGCAGGGCCCGATCGTGAAGATCCTCCCGCAGGGCACGTTCTACGTGCAGGTGAAGGCCGAGGACGTGAAGGAGATCGTGGCGGAGCACCTGGTGAAGGGCCGCGTGGTGCAGCGTCTGTGCTACGACCCCGAGCAGGCGAAGAAGCTCGTCGCGGAGGCGAACATCCCGTTCTACCAGAAGCAGTACCGCATCGTGCTGCGCAACTGCGGCATCATCGACCCGGAGAAGATCGAGGACTACATCGCGCGCGACGGCTACAAGGCCATCGAGAAGGTGCTCTTCGAGATGACGCCGGAGCAGGTGGTCGAGGAAATCCTGAAGTCCGGCCTGCGCGGCCGCGGCGGCGCGGGCTTCCCCACCGGCATGAAGTGGAAGTTCGCCCAGCAGCAGCCGAAGGGCCAGAAGTACATGGTGTGTAACGCCGACGAGGGCGACCCCGGCGCGTACATGGACCGCTCCACGCTGGAAGGCGATCCCCACTCCATCCTCGAGGCCATGACGATCGCCGGCTACGCGATCGGCGCCTCCAAGGGCTTCATCTACATCCGCGCGGAATACCCGCTCGCCATCGAGCGCCTCCAGATCGCCATCAAGCAGGCGCATGAGCTGGGCCTCCTCGGCGAGGACATCCTCGGATCGGGCTTCTCGTTCGACATCGAGCTCCGCTTCGGCGCGGGCGCGTTCGTGTGCGGCGAGGAGACGGCGCTCCTCCAGTCCATCGAGGGCAACCGCGGCATGCCGAAGCCGCGTCCGCCGTTCCCGGCCGTGAAGGGCCTCTGGGGACGTCCCACGGTGATCAACAACGTCGAGACGCTCGCGAACATCCCCGTCATCATCAACAAGGGCGCCGACTGGTTCAACAAGATCGGCACCGCGACGACGAAGGGCACGAAGGTGTTCGCGCTCACGGGCAAGGTGAACAACTCGGGCCTCATCGAGGTGCCGATGGGCACCACGCTCCGCGAGATCATCTTCGACATCGGCGGCGGCATCCGCGGCGGCCACCAGTTCAAGGCGGCCCAGACGGGCGGTCCTTCCGGCGGCATCATCCCGCCCCAGTTCCTCGACACGCCGATTGACTACGAGTCGCTCGCGAAGATCGGCTCGATCATGGGTTCCGGCGGCCTGATCGTCATGGACGAGACGGACTGCGTGGTGGACGTGGCCCGCTTCTACCTCGACTTCACGGTCGACGAGAGCTGCGGCAAGTGCGCGCCGTGCCGCATCGGCGGGCGCAAGCTCCTCAACTACCTCAAGAAGATCACCGACGGGCGCGGCACCGAGCAGGACATCAAGGACATGCAGTCGATCTGCGACGCGATGAACAAGGCGTCGCTCTGCGGCCTCGGCCAGACGGCCTCGAACCCGGTGCGCTCCACGCTCCGCTACTTCATGGACGAGTACATGGAGCACATCAACGACAAGAAGTGCCGTGCCGGCAAGTGCTCGAAGCTCATCCAGTACAAGATCGACCCGGCCAAGTGCAAGGGCTGCACGCTCTGTGCGCGCAAGTGCCCGGCGAACGCGATCACGGGCACGGTGAAGCAGCCGCACGTGATCGACCCGGCGAAGTGCATCAAGTGCGGCCAGTGCGAGCTGAACTGCAAGTTCGGCGCGATTTCTCACGGGTGACAACCACCGGGGGAGACCAGTCTCCCCCGAACCCCCACAATAAGGAAAGGATATTTCAACCATGGAAACCGAAATGATCACCCTTGAGATCAACGGCAAGACCGTTGAGGTTCCGAAGGGCACCTCGATCCTGAACGCGGCGAAGGCCGCGCACATCAAGATCCCCACGCTCTGTTACCATCCCGATCTCCGGGCGGGCGCGAGCTGCGGCATCTGCGTGGTGCGCCAGCTCGTCCCGAGCCGCAACCCCGCCGACAACGGCAAGCTCGTGCCGAGCCCGAAGCTGCTCCGTGCGTGCTGCACCGAGGCGACGGCGGGCATGCACATCGTCACGCACGATCCCGACATCGTGCAGGTGCGCAAGACCGTCTTGGAGCTCATCCTCGCGAACCATCCGTCGGACTGCCTCCAGTGCCCGCGCTCCGGCTCCTGCGAGCTGCAGGCCATCGCGGCCGATTTCGGCATCCGCGAGATCCCGTTCCCGAAGGAAGTCATCCACCACGAGCCCGATACGTCCACGCCGTCGATCGTCCTCTACCCGGACAAGTGCATCAAGTGCGGCCGCTGCGCGGAAGTCTGCCAGGAGATGCAGAACGTGTGGGCGCTCGAGTTCATCGGCCGCGGCGAGAAGACCGTGATGCAGCCCGCCGCCGGCGTGCCGCTCGCGGAGTCGCCCTGCATCAAGTGCGGCCAGTGTTCCGCGCACTGCCCCGTGGGCGCGATCTACGAGAACGACGAGACGGCCAAGGTGTGGGCCGCCCTGCGCGACCCGGAGAAGACCTGCCTCGTGCAGATAGCCCCGGCCGTGCGCGTGGCGCTCGGCGAGGCGTTCGGCCTCGAGCCCGGCGCGCTCACCACGGGCAAGATCTACGCGGCCCTGCGCATGATCGGCTTCGACAAGGTGTTCGACACGAACTTCTCCGCCGACGTCACGATCATGGAGGAGGGCACGGAGTTCATCAAGCGCTTCACCGAGGGCGGCACGCTGCCGCTGCTCACGAGCTGCTGCCCGGCGTGGACCGACTGGATGGAGAAGTACGCCCCCGACTTCACGGAGAACTTCTCGTCCGCCAAGTCCCCGCAGCAGATGCTCTCCGCGCTCGCCAAGAGCTACTGGGCCGAGAAGAACGGCGTCGATCCCAAGAAGATCCACATGACCTCGATCATGCCCTGCACGGCGAAGAAGTACGAGATCAGCCGCGACGAGAACATGTCCGCCACCGGCCAGCAGGACACGGACGTCGTGCTCACCACGCGCGAACTCGCCCGCATGATCAAGGCGGCCGGCATCGACTTCAACGACCTCCCCGAGGAGAAAGCCGACGACCTGCTCGGCGCCTACACCGGCGCGGGCACGATCTTTGGCGTGACGGGCGGCGTGATGGAGGCGGCCCTCCGCACGGCGTACTGCCTGATCACCAAGGAGGCGCAGCCCCCGAGCATCGACTTCAAGGAGGTGCGCGGCATGGAGGGCGTGAAGACGGCTACGATCGACATCAAGGGCACGAAGGTGAACATCGCCGTCGCGCACCAGATGGGCAACGTGGAGAAGATCATCAACGAGATCCGCGAAGACCGCAGGAACGGCGTCAAGCCGCGCTACGACTTCATCGAGGTGATGGCGTGCCGCGGCGGCTGCATCGGCGGCGGCGGCCAGCCCTGCCTCGCGACGGACGCGGTCCGCGCGAAGCGCACGGCCGGCATCTACACGGACGACGAGAAGTCGACGCTCCGCATGAGCCACCTCAACCCGCAGGTCCAGGCCCTCTACAAGGACTACCTCGACGGCAAGACCGGCGCGCAGGGCGGCGAGAAGGCCCACCACCTCCTCCACACGAAG
>Ga0256407_10000740_pt1 | contig 74219 bp, 76 predicted proteins | sample RumenRJG_04DNA_FD_193489 | JGI IMG/M metagenome (GOLD analysis project Ga0256407, IMG submission 193489) | Bovine rumen microbial communities from Lethbridge, Alberta, Canada - RJG_04 | ecosystem: Host-associated > Mammals > Digestive system > Stomach > Rumen | place: Canada: Alberta... | reverse complement strand
AATTTGTTAATCAAAAACTTCCTTTATCGAATCATCATAGTTTTCTGTGATCAGGGTAATCTGTTCTCCATTAGATCTGTAACCATCTATGACCTGATGATTATCTTGTTTCAGTTGTTCAGCTGTACAATAAGAATCATCAAGCCTTGTTTCGATATCAGAGGCATGTGATTTTATTTCTTCAAAATGCGAATCTATATATTCATCTGACATAGCAATACAAATGAATCTTATCCACCGAAGATACTGCTCTTCAAAATTATTTCTCCAATCAAAAGGTATATAACAGCCCTCAACAATAAGGTTCTGCTCATTCTCAATAGCAGTCTTTATTATCTCACGAACGATTGGCCAAAGATAGTCTGTAAGTTCATCATCGTTTTCTGGGGTGAGATCAGTAATGCCGCTGCGAATAAGTCCCATTTTCAAATGGTCAATTGAAAAATAAGGGTATTTGGTTTTCTCAAGCATCCGTTGTGCCAGAATCGTTTTCCCGACATGGGTTGCTCCTGTTATAATGATTACCATCTTTACCTCCGCAAATACCGATTTGACGAAATGAATGCAAGAAGCTTCTAGCAACAGTTTTAGAATACATCACGACAACAAAAAGTCAATATTGATTGCAAGCAAGCATTGAAAAGCAACAGTATTATATCAGCTCCGCGTGCCCTTCCATTGCCTTTTCGATCCTCTGCGGCTCGATGCCAATATACCTTTGCGTCACAGCGGCGGAGCTGTGCTGCAGCAGCCGCTGGACCAGGGCAATGTCATAGCCAGCGATATTTCGACGCAGTGTTCTGGAAACTGTTCTGGAGATGCCAACCCTGCCATGGACAATGTGATCCCATTTGAGTATGGAAAAATCAATCTTTGAAGCTCTCGGCGGGAGCTTTACGACGGTAGGAGATACCCGCCTGCCGAATCTCACCGCGGGAGAATCGGAGCTGCCGCCCATCGGCAAATACGGCTGGATGAGGAAGCGCTATCTGAGAGAGCATCGGCCGGTGCTGTACACCAATCTGCTGACAATTGGCAAGCTGGATCAGCACCTGTACGAGATTGACAAAGTCTGCGAGGAGCAGATGGAGCTTCTCATTGAACAGATGGCAAAGCGTGAGGGCGCGACCGAGGCGCTCAAGGCCGCCGATCAGATGGAGTGGGTCAGGCGCATGAACAACATCGGGGCAAGAGCAGAGGAAATCGTTTTGAGCGAGTTGGTTTATCGCTGAGCATGAAGTGGGCGGCAGGCCGAATGCCTGTCGCCCACTTTTTGCAATGAATAGATTGATACGCCCTAAGCATAACGTGCGTTTCTCAGCACCAGATAAAAGCGCCGTCACTCAAACACGGGGATGGCGCTTCGATTACTCTCAAATGCTCCAGCCTGCACTGGCAGTCTGAAGCTCGCTCATGCGGCGGAAGATACCGCCGTCTTTTTGCAGGAGCTCTTCCGGCCTGCCTTCTTCGTCGACCTTGCCGCCCGAAAGCACCACAATATGGTCCGCCGCCTCCACGGTGCGCATCCGGTGTGCGATGACCAGCACGGTCTTGCCCTCCAGCAGGCGGGACAACGCGCCCTGCACCTTGGTCTCGTTCTCCACGTCAAGCGAGGCCGTGGCCTCGTCCAGCAGCACGATCGGCGCGTTTTTCAGCAGAGCGCGGGCAATGGAGATGCGCTGGCGCTCGCCTCCGGAGAGCTTGGCGCCGTTTTCGCCGATGGGCGTGAAGTAGCCCTGGGGCAGCTTCGCCGCGAACTCGTCGCAGTTGGCCGCCCGCGCCGCCGCGAGGACTTCCTCATCCGTCGCTCCATGTTTGCCAAGGCGGATGTTTTCCATCACGGTATCGTCAAAGAGCACCACATCCTGGAACACCATGGAGTAGTCCGTCAGCAGGATCTCGGGATCAACGCTGGAGATATCCACGCCGCCGACCTTGATGCTGCCCCGGTCAATATCCCAGAGCCGCGCGGCCAGGCGGGCACAGGTGCTTTTTCCGGAGCCGGAGGGACCGACCAGCGCTGTGACTTCGCCCTCCTTTGCCGTGAAGCTGACGCCCGCCAGCACCTGTTTGTCGTCGTAAGCAAAGCCGACATTTTCAAAAACGATGTCGTGGCCCTGCGGATGGAAGTTCTCGCTTCCCTCCGCGGTTTCGACGTCGTAGATCTCCATGAGACGCCCGGCGGAGACCTGGGACATAAACATCTCGGCGATCAGCGCCAGCGCCTGATCAAAGGGCGCGTAGACGCGGGTGATGACCAGCAGGAACATGAACAGCGTGAGGAAGTCGATCTGTCCGGAGAGAATCAGTTTCGTCCCGGTAAGGATCGTGGTCGCCACGCCCAGACGCATGATGACGCTGGCCGCGTTCACGAAGATCCCGGCGGCGAGCTCACCCTGCAGCATGGTTTTTTCATGGGTGTCGATCTTGTCGTCCAGCGCCCGGAGAAAACGTCCCTCCTGATTCGTCGCGCGGATTTCCCGGATGTTTTCCAGCGTCTCCTGGATGCCGTCGGACACGGTGACAGCCGCGGCTTTCGTAATCTCGGAACGGCGCTTCGTCAGCCTGCGGCTGCCGAACAGGAGCGCGAAAGCCACCGGGACGCCCCAGAGACAGGAGAGCGCCGGCTTCCAGTTGTACGCGAAGAGCATGACGGCAATCAGCGCTGTGGAGATATAGGAGCCGTAGAGATAGCCCAGGCAGTGAGACCAGACGTGCTCCAGCCTGTTCACGTCGCCCATGATGGTCTCGGTGAGATCGGCCAGATCGCGCTTGCCGAAGTAGCCCAGCGGGAGCTTGCGCAGACGCTCGGCCAGAGAAATGCGCATGTTCTTCACTTCGCCGTAGACAAGGCCGTAGGTTGCTTTATACTGCTGCAGGTGCGTGATAAAGGAGAGCAGCAGAAAGATAAGAACCATCAGCACGATCGGAAGCGGGCGGGCAAGCGGCGCGCCGTCGGTCAGCGCGACGAGCAGCCCCTTCATCATGAAGTAGAGGATGCCCATGCCGCCCATCACGACCAGGTTGACGACGACCGTCCAGAAGGTGCCCGCTTTGGCATTTTTGATGCCCTGATCGCTGAGCGCGTACTTGCGCTGAAAGGCTTTCCCGAACATCTTATTTCCTCCCTTCATCTGTGGAGATCTTCCACTGCACAGCCTGCTTGTAGTCCTCCCACATGCGGGCATAGAGTCCGTTTGCTTTCAGCAGCTCATCGTGCGTGCCCTGCTCGACGACGTGGCCGGCGTCCAGAACGATGATCCTGTCCGCGCCCACCACGGTGGAGAGCCGGTGGGCGATCATGAGCACCGTGCGGCCCTCGGTGAGCCGGGCAAAAGCCCTCTGGATCAGCGCTTCATTTTCGGGGTCGGCGAAAGCCGTAGCCTCGTCCAGTACCACGATGGGCGCGTCCTTCAGGATGGCCCGGGCCAGGGCCACTCGCTGCTGTTCTCCGCCGGAGAGGTAGGTGCCCTTGGTGCCGAGAATGGTATCCATCCCGTCGGGGAGCTTTTCGAGGATGTCGTCACACTGCGCGGCGGAAAGAGCTGCCCGCGCTTCTTCTCTTGACGCGTCCGGCCGCGCGGCCCGTACATTTTCCAGGATCGAGGCCTTGAACAGATGGGTATTCTGAAAAACGAAGGCCACCTGGTCCATCAGCACGTGGGGATCGGTCTGCCGCACGTCCACGCCGCCGACCTCCACCGCGCCGGAACTCACGTCCCAGAAGCGCGGGATCAGGCTGGCCGCCGTGGTCTTGCCGCCGCCGGAGGGGCCGACCAGCGCCACGGTCTGCCCCGGCTCCACCCGGAAGGAGACACGGTCCAACGCGGGCAGCTCAGCGCCGTCGTAGGTAAAGCTCACATCTTTGAATTCCACGCTGTTGTCCCGCGGCGTCTGAGGATCATCTGTGACTTCCAGCGTCGGCGCGTTCATGACCTGGGCGATACGGCCCAGCGCGGTGCTCGCCAGCATCATGCCGCTGGCGGCAAACATGATCTTGGCCAGCGCTGTCGAGACGATGGCGGAAAAGACCGCGTAAAACGCGAAGTCTGTGAGAAATCCCGCAAAGCTTCCGCCGCGCAGCGCACCCGGCGCAAGCAGCAGCGCCACCGGAACGAGGAAGACGAAGGCGCCCTCCGTCGCGGTCAGGTTGACGGCCTGCGGCACCCGGCACACATCGCCCTGATAGTGCTCCGCCTTGGCGCTGTAATCCTCGATGGCCTGCTTGAAGGCCTTGAAGGAGTACACGGTCTGCTGGAACACCTTCACCACGGGAATGCCGCGCACGTATTCCGTTCCGGCCTTGCTCATGACATCCTGCGCCGCCTGATACTCCGCCATGAGCCCCGCGTTTTTGCCGCCCATCATGTAGAACATGGCCGCGACGGACACCACCGCCGCCAGGAGGCAGGCCGCACCCATGCGCCAGTCAAAGACGAACATCAGCGTGAGCATGGCAAGCACCATCGCAGCACTGCCTACGATATCCGCCAGGTTGTGGGCCAGCAGCGTCTCCGTATCGGAGGCCGCTCCGTCGAGGCGGTTGCGGAGAAGCCCCGAGGCGTTGGAATCAAAAAAGCCCAGCGGCGTCTTCATCAGGTGCGCCATGCCCTGCTTGCGGATGTTGGAGGCCGTGCGGAAGGCGGCCAGATGCGTACACATCAGCGCGGCAAAATAGACCGCGATCCCGGCTACGGCGAAGGCAAAGGCCATCCAGCCGTAGCGGCCGACGCCCATGGCCTGCGTCCAGTCGGGCGCGACGGCGATCAGATCCCGTGCCGCCAGCCAGATGCAGAGGTAGGGGGCCATCCCCAGGATCATGGCGATGGCCGAGAGGCCGAGGCCCAGAAAGGTCAGCTTCTTATAACTGCCCGCGTAACCCAGCAGGACGGACAGGTCGCTTTGTTTCTTTTCTTTCATTTCGTATCACGCTTTCCTTACAGGAATAATGCCGCAATATGGTAGACGATGCAGGCGAGGATCAGCGCGCCGCAGACATAGAAGGCGGCGATCCTGGCCGTCCACTTGAGGGAGTGGGATTCCCGGTAGGTGGTGCTCAGAGCCATGACGCAGGGGATGTTGAAGGTGCAGGCGCACATGAAGGCCAGCGCCTCGGCCTTGCTGACCACGTCGGACATGGCCTGACCCAGCACGGCGTTGTCGGTCGCCACATTGAAGGCGGAGCGGAAGGTCGCGTCCAGGACGGTGCCCTCCCCGACGAAGACCGCGTTGAGCACGCCCAGTACCGCCTCCTTGGCAAAGGCAGAACTGAGGAAGCCCATGAAGGTCCGCCAGCCGAGACCGAAGATACGGGTCACAGGCTCGATGGCGGTTCCGACCTTGTAGAGCAGACTGTCCGCCACGCTGCCGCTGGCGCTGTAGGAGAAGGCCCAGAACAGCAGGGAGATCAGCGTCACCGTCCGGAGCGCGCGCTTGAAGATGTCCCAGGCCTTGAGGAAGGCCTCCTTGAGGATGTGCTTCCAGTGGGGCTTGTGGTAGGGCGGCAGTTCCATGATCATGCCGCTGCGGGAGCTTTCAGACACCAGCGTGCGGCCGAACACCCTGGACACGATCGTCATCAGGAGCACCACATACAGCAGGATTCCCAGAATGACAAGCATCGTCTGCCAGGGGGTGAAGAACATGGAGCTGATGACCGGGATGATGGTCCATATGGAGGCGCAGGGCACCGCCCAGACCACCGCCATGGTCAGCATCCGCTGGCCCCAGTTATCCATGACGCGGGTGCCGCAGGTGCCGCCGATGGTGCAGCCGAAGCCCATCAAAATCGGGCAGATGGCCTTGCCCTGGAGGCCCAGGCCGGACAGGAGACCGTCAAACTGATAGGCCGCCCGGGCCAGGAAACCGATCTCCTCCAGGTAGCCGAATACCAGATTGACGCCGAAGACGAAGCCTGACATCGCGATGCAGAAATACAAGGTGTTGGGCAGGATGATGCTGAAGATCGAGACCAGCCAGGGGTGCACGTTCCAGCCGTTTAAGAGGTCAGCGATAGGTTTGTTCAAAAGCTGCGGGATCATGGATCCGATTCCCATCAGGGGGAAGCAGATGATCATCGCCGCGAGGAAGCCGACCAGGATCGTCCCGAAACAGGCGAATTTGCCGCGGATGGGACTCAGCAGCCGTTTGTCCCGCTTGCTCAGTTCAAAGTGCTTCTGTTCGGAATGGGTTACGCCCGCAAGCACGCTTTGGATCCAGCGGTATTTGGCCTCGCTCTCCGCCTGCACGTCGCCTCCCGCCGGGATCTCCGGCACGGACGCGAGCTTGTGGGGGCTCTCCAGTTCCTTGGCCAGAAGCGCTTTTAGTTCGTCGTAGCCCTTGCTCTCCGCGGCGGTGAAGGGCAGCACGGGGATGCCCAGGCGCTGCTCCAACAGCTTGTGGTCGATCTCCTTTTTCTGTGCCTTCGCCACGTCCATCATGTTCAGCAGCAGCACCGCGGGCTTGTTGAGCTGGGCAAACTCCGCGACCATGTACATGCTGCGCTCCAGCTGGGAGGCGTCCACCAGAATGCAGACCAGATCCGCCTGACCGGCTTTGATGAAATCGGCGGTGATGATCTCCTCGTCCGAATTGCCGTACAGGCCGTAGCTGCCGGGCAGGTCGGTGACGGTGTAGCGCGCGCCGTTGTATGTATAGAAGCCGTCGTTCTTCTCCACGGTCTTGCCGGGCCAGTTGCCCACATGCTGCCGGGAGCCGGTCAAGGCGTTATAGACGGTGGATTTGCCGGAGTTCGGCTGGCCCAGAAGGGCGATCGCGTTTTTCATATGGTCTCCACCTCGATCCTTTCCGCGTCCGCACGGTTGACGGCGATCAGCGTCTCGCGCAGATAGACCAGCAGCGGCATCTTTTTGTCGTTGCGCACGGTCTGAAATTCCGTCCCCTCCGTGACACCGATGGCGGTGATGCGGCTTAGAAAGTGCGTGTCTCCGCCGATTCTTCGGATCACGCCGTTCTGATCCGGCTTCATTTCCGTAAGCTTCATATCTTTCCTCCCTTATCGCTTGCTTTTTGACCCGCACAGCCGCAGCCGCACGAGCCTTGTTTCCTTTCTTTGATTATGCTTCGCACTGAGAAAAGCACAATGGCCACCACCACGAGCAGCAGCACGGGGGACGCCAGTTTTCCTATGATCCAGGACAGGAATCCATTTTTTCTTTTGAGATTAGCTGCAGCTAACTCACGCCCTTAAAAGCTGCCTCACTTCTTGTGAGGCATGCTGGTCAGTATTCTACAGGTCGAGCAACGGGAAGGCACCCGGCGGAAAGAATATCACGATCATAGTTAGTTGCTGCTAACTTACAATGAAAAGAAAAAACCCGGAAAAACCAAGGGGGTATGGGTGTGGCATGGTGGTTAGACATGACTAACTCCTGGCCGGATTATAACAAATGTCGTTTCATGTGTCAATATCTATTGTTCTTCTATCTTTTTTCTGTAAATCTGATCAGATACTTTTGCTTCGCTCCCAGCCGTCTCCGTCGTCGGTCTCGTGCCGGACGAAGCGGAAATCACAAACCTTGCCGCCCTGGCACAAGGTCTGCGTGCGGATGAAATCCGTATAGGGTAGATTCCCATAATTGATGATATCCGCCTGGCAGCACATGGCGCCCAGCTTCAGAAGGCCACGTCTGGAAAAGATCTTTTCATAGATGCACTCGTTGCACTCAAAGCGAAATTCGTTCTTTGGATCATCCTCATGCCAGGTGTAGCGCCAGCCTTTGCCGGAGCCCTTCTTGAAACCAAAGGGGACGATCTTTTTCATCAGCGGCAGGAAGAAACGCTTCTTTGCCAGCTTCTGCATACCGGAGGGATCGAGAAACTTCCACATCTCCTCGGAGACGATTCGATAGGCCTCTTCCTCGCTGCGGCCGTGCCGCTGCAGCACCTCGTACAGGGCGATGGAGGTGAGGATCTGCGCCATGTGCTTATAGTTTCCCTTGTCGCAGTACGCCTTTTCTTCTTCAATGAGCTCGCTTATGCGGGCATAGACATCTTTCTGAATCTCCGCCGGAAGGCTCGGGAAATAGTTCCGATAGCGGCTGACTGCCGCCAGCTGCCTGGATTCGTATGGTTTCATGATTCAGTCCGCCCTTTCACCTGTATGTTCTGCCGACTCCATAAACTCATCGATTGCCTTCAATACCGGCGCGGTGTACTGCTCCCCGCCGAAGAGCCACTGCTCATGCTGCATGTCAAATTCCCGGATCTCCGGATCCCGGAAGTATTTTTTATAACGCTTCATATATTTTTCACCCATCTTGTTGGCGTAGATGAAATGGACCTTTGTGCCCTCCACGTGGATATCGTCTTTGAGCCACGTGAGCAGGTCCGTGTAATACTCGTTTTTGATGGACTCCGGGCTGAATTTGGCAAAGCAGCCCATGAAGCGGTCCGCCGTCTCGTCGTCCATCTCGAAAAAGCTCTTGAGCTTTTCTCTGGTCTTTGCCATCTTTTTCTCGTTTTTGGTGAAGCTGGTAAGCAGCGGCACCACCAGCTTCGATTGCAGCCAGGCGCTGAGCTTTCCGCTCTGGTCCAGATCCGGGCTGCCGAAAATGCCGTGGTCGATGTGAACATTTTCCCGCTGGATCAGCTGGCCGACAAAGCTGCTGCCCAGGGAGGATCCGATCGCCCCGTCCAGGCGGCCGCCGTGTTTTTCTTTGATGTAGTTTTCGATTTTCTCCGTGACCGTGATCATATCGGGAAAAATGGTGCCGCTTCCGTCAAAACCGTCGTAGTTGACGCAAATCAGGTGATACTTCTCGCCCAGGCTATCCAGCACTGCGGCGAAGTTCGTCTGATAGTCGCAGGCCGTCCCCGGCAGCAGCATCAGGGTCTTGCCCGACGGATTTCCCATTTCAACAAATTGCATGCTTACACCTTCCTTATTTCAAAATCCGGGCCGTGATCCCGGAGAGAACGGCGGCGAGGAATCAGGTACGGCAGGAAGCCCAACCCAAGGCCTTCCGCGATCAGTTTGATGGCAAGCATGTATTGTCCCTCCTGACATTCCTCAGAGCAAAGTGCAGAGCCACGCCGCCAGCGCGGAGACTGCGGGGAAAATGACAAACAGCTTCAGCAGCTGGCTTTTCAGGTTGTATCCGTATTTCCTGCCATTGTACACGCTCTCCACCTCGGGGTAGTAATACTGGAAGAACCGGAAACGGCACAGCAAAAACCAGTCAAAGAAAATCATGTCGTAGGCTTTGTAGATCGTAAAGATCCATACAAAGCGCAGGAAGAACTGTAAAAAAGAAAAGCCGCTCCGAAAACCGTCCCAAATGGAGATCACTCCTACGCCCAATATCATCAAAACACTGAGTACTATCAGCACCCAGCCCATAGCCCGGGCGCCGAAGAACAATTCCTCGTTTCTGGGCTTCAAGACCTCCTGGGCCTCTTTCGGAGCTGAGGAGAAAAACCTCGTATCCTGAACAAAGGTCACCGCCGAGATGAGCAGGATCGTGATTGCTGCACAGAATATGAGCGCCAAAAATACCGTTAAAAGCATATTGTTCTCCTCCTGATTCCGAAAAGGCTGTCTGCTTTTTATTTCGCGTCCGGGCCGGGCGTGAAGCCCAGCTCTTCGGCTCTGGCCCTGCTCATCAGGTGGAAGTTGCACTCGTCGTCGCCATAGCCCAGGGTCTTTGTCCGATCCAGCACGGCGCCCTGCATCTCAAAGGTGTAGTAATCCATCATGCACAGATGCCTGGTGATCTCCTCGCAGTGCTCCTGCTTCGTGAGCTTGCAGATGCCGCACTGCTTGTGGGTGATGTAGTACTCTTCCTTTCCCGGGACGGTTTTAAAGGTATAAAACCAGTTCATCGGGTATTCCTCAATATGATCCCGCGACCACTCGGCCTGCCGGGTGCGGTTTGCGATCTCTTTTTCCGTAAAGGCGCTCTTGCCCTGCTTGGCCTTCACCATCAGCGGACAGTAGGCCAGCGCGCGGACCAGCCCTTTTAGCTTTTCCTCGTCCAGCTTTCCGTCCGCCTCTTTGTAGAGTGCGATCGCAAAGGCTCCGCAGTACATGGTCAGCACGAACATGTTGTCCTTCATGCTGCCGATGCCGGGCGTCCGCTCCACGATGGCCCGGTACTCCTTCAGCACCCGCTTTTTGTAGGAGACCATATCCAGCCCCGGGAGCGCTTCTTCCAAATAAGCAAAGGCTGTTTTGGCAAAGGCGAGCTTGATAAAGCCGCCCAGGATCCCGTATTTCATAAGAAAGCTCCTTTGTATTCCTCCGAGACGATTACAAAAGGTGCAAACAAACTTAGTTTTTTCATCCCGAAGGGAATCAGAATCGTTTTTGAGGCAGCTTTGCCGCCTCAAAAACACCCAGAGCCGAGCTTAGCGAGGCCTCGCGCCGACCAAAGCGGCCTAAAGCCGCTGCGATGAGCGCGAGTCCTTAATTGCGAAACGAGTTTCGCAATTAAATCAGCGGCGTCATGCAGTCCATGCTCAGAAGCAGGGTCGAACCATTGTGCAGCAGGGCCGAGGTGGCAGGCCCCAGGACGCCGACGGCTCCAAGGACGATCAGGGCGCCGTTGAAGCCCATGACAAAGCGGTAATTCCGGTCGATGCGTCCCATGAGCTTCTGGGAGAGCTCCCGCAGCAGCACCAGCTCCCGCAGATCCTCCGCCGCGATGGTGATATCCGCCACCTCCCGGGCGATGCTTGCCCCGCTGCCGATGGCCACGCCCACGTCCGCCAGCGACAGGGCGGGCGCGTCGTTGATGCCGTCGCCGATCATGATGACCCTGCGCCCCGCCTCCTGTTCGGCACGGATAAAGGCCGCCTTGTCCTCCGGCAGCACCTCGGCGCGCCAGGCGTCGATGTTCAGCTCCTCCGCAATGGCGGCCGCGGTGCCGCGGTTATCCCCGGTGAGCATGACGACCTTTTGAAGTCCCGCCTCGTGGAGAAGGTTCACGATCTCCTTTGCCTCCGGGCGCAGCGGGTCATAGATGCCGATGGCCGCAGCCAGCACCCCGCCGATGGCGAGGTACAGCCAGGAGCAGTCCGGCTCCAGGGCGTCAAAGGCAGCACGATCTTCCGGCAGGATCTGCACGCCCTCGTCCTCAAAGACGAAGTGACGGCTGCCGATGACGGCTCGCTCCTCGCCGATGCGGGTGGCGATGCCGTGGGCCACCACGTATTCCACCTCGCTGTGCATCTCCCGGTGGTCCAGTCCCCGCTCCTGGGCGGCGCGCACCACGGCGTTTGCCACGGAGTGGGGGAAATGCTCCTCCAGGCAGGCTGCCACGCGCAGCATTTCCTTTTCATCCCGCCCACGAAACGGCACGACCCTGCGCACCGTGGGGCGGGCGTTGGTGAGGGTGCCGGTCTTGTCAAAGATCACCGTGTCCGCTTTACTCAAAAGCTCCATATACTTGCCGCCCTTGACAGTGATCTTGTGACGGCCCGCTTCCCGCATGGCGGAGAGGACGCTCAGCGGCATCGAGAGCTTCAGGGCGCAGGAATAGTCCACCATCAGCACCGAGACGGCGCGTGTGGTGTTGCCGGTCAAGAGCCAGGTGAGGGCGCTGCCGCCCAGGCACCAGGGCACCAGCCTGTCCGCCAGGCGGTAGGCCCGGTCCTCGGTGCCGGATTTCAGGCGCTCGGACTCCTCGATCATGCGCACGATGCGGTCGTAGCGGTTCTCGCCCGCGGAGTGGGTCACGCGCAGGACGCAGCTGCCCTCTTCCACGACGGAACCTGCATAGACCGCGGCGCCGGGATGCTTTGCCACGGGGACGGATTCCCCAGTGAGAGAGGCCTGGTTGAGCATCACGTCCCCCTGCTCCAGAATGCCGTCGAGCGGCAGGACATGGCCGGTGTGGACGATGATCCGATCTCCGGCCTGCACCTGAGACAGGGGAGCGATCACCTGTGTCCCATCCTCTGTCAAGAGCCAGACCTTGTCCACCTGCAGGGACATGCTCCTGGCCAGATCGTCCACGGATTTCTTGTGCGTCCAGTCGTCCAGCGTCTCGCCCAGCGAGAGCAGGAAGCGTACGGAGCCCGCGGTGGAGAAGTCCCCGGTCAGGAGTGAGGCGCCGATGGCCACGCCGTCCAGCACCTCCACGGTCAGCTTGCCCCGCAGAAGCATCTTCGCGGCGAGCCACAGGCGTGGCAGGGCGTTCACGGTGTTGATCACCCGGCGGATCGGCAGGGGCAGAAAGAGCTTTTTCCCATAGTGCCGCAGCACCTGAAAAACCAGCTTTTCCTTGTATGCCCGGTTGATCTCGCGGCTGTGGGGGCTGAGCACGTGCGCCTCTTCTCCGGCCTCCTTGTAGGAAAAGCGGGACAGAGCGCTGTACAGCGCGGCCTGCTCCCCATGAAACAGGATGGTCACGCCGCAGATCCGCTCGTGTACCGTCACCTGGTCGACGCCGGGCAGGGCCAGGATCCAGGCCTCCAGCAGATCGGCATCACGCATGCTCATGGTGCGCTGTACCGCCCGCAGGCGGACGCGGCCCCGGCTCTCATGCAGAATCTGAAATCTCATGCTTTCGCAGCGTCTTCGATATACTTGACTTCCTCGGCGGCGCGCGTCTCGTTGATGGCCTTGGCGTCGGCCAGGATGTCCGAGCAGCCCTCCTGCACGGCCTCCACGTCCCGCATCACCTGATCCTTGCAGCGCAGCACGGCGGCGGTGGCGTGGGTATAGATCTTGCGGGCATCCCTGCTGCCCAGAAGCTTGAAGCCGGCGGAGCCAAAGAGCGTCCCGCCCACAAACAGTGCGATTTTTCCGGTAGTCGTCATATCTTTTTTCCTCCTATGTTTTCCCGGCGTCCGCCGGGTTTTTTACTTCTTCCTGTATCCGCAGTCGCAGTACGGCCCGCCGGAAGCAAGGGTGTATTGCCGTATGAAGTCCGACGCGCCGCCCGCCTCGCTCATGGTGTAGTCCAGATGGCACATGGCGGGGGTCAGGTCAAAAAGTCCCAGCTCCTTCATCAGCGTGCAGATGCCGCATCTGGTGAAGCGGGCCTCATAGCCGCTGCCGTCCGGATAGGGCAGATAGTCCATGTTCCAGGAATAGGGGTTGCGGTCGGCGGCCTTCAGCGCGGCGGTATCCCGCATGCCCTGAAGATCCGCGTCCGTGAATTTGCGCTTCCCGCTCATCCGGCAGAACCACCGGGTGGGCGCAGTCATCATGGCGCGTGCATAGTAATCTGTCAGCTTTTCTACATTCGGCCGCTCTTCCATACTCAGCAGAAAGGCGCAGAGCATGGCGCAGTTGACGATGTTCATTTGGAAGCGGTCGCCCTTTTCAAATACCGGGAGCTTTTCGATGATCTCCCGGTATTTGGGCTTCGCTTTTTCGGTGATCTCCTTTGCCTCCTGTTCCGTACACCCCAGCACGGAAACCAGATGCTCCCGGAACGACTTCCGATACAGCAGCCACATGCCCAGCGGCATTCCGATGTACTTCATTCTTTGTTCTCTCCAAAGGTGATCTTCACAATCACCATCTTGACCAGACTGTCGCAGAAGCGAATCATCAGCTTGTGGAAAGCGTTTACCTTGGGGTAGATATCCCGGTAGCCGCGCATGTAGCTTCTTGTCGAGACGGCGGCGAAGTCCTGGCTCCAGCCCGTCAGGATCATCGGGTTGTCCAGGGAAAACAGCGCGTTCACGTCCCGGATCCCGGCGCCCTTGAGCCAGGTCTTGGTCATCATCCTGGCCCCGCGCCGGTTGCAGCAGTCAAAGGCCAGCACCGTGCCGGGAAAGCGCGCGGCCATCGCCCGAAACAGCGCCTTGACCGCCTCTGTCTCAAAGTAGTAGAACACCCCGGAGGCGAAGAATACCGCGCCGTGGGAGGCGTCGATCCGCTCCATCCAGCTGTGGTCGTTCAGATCGCAGCCGATGTTCTGCTCCCGTTCACCCGCGGGCAGCAGCTCGTCTCGCACGGCGATCACGTCGGGCATGTCCAGGTTGTAGCCCCGGCACTCGCCGTTATCCACCTGGGAGAAGGTGTCGTCCAGCCCGCAGCCCAGGTTGACCACTGCGGCTTCGGGGTGCGTTTTCAGATAGTCCCGCACCTCCCACATGAGGTCATACTGCCGCTGGGCCACCTCCAGCGCGCCGAAGAGTCCCGCCTGGGACTCCATGAGTCTGCGCTTTTCGGAGAAGTCATAATCCAGCTTTTCGCAGATGCGCGCCGCCGTTGGGTCGGAGAACAGCTCCGGGAAGTGCTCGGAGCAGATGAGCCGCCCGAAGAGCGGGATGATCAAAGTCTCCTGTATGGAGTTCTTTTCAATGTGATATTTCATTGCCTCTTACTTCCTGCCCACCAAAAGTGTGGAACCGCCGAGACCAAGGAAGACCGCTTCCTTCCGGCCCATAAAGCGGCCGTCCGTGGTGTCAATGAGGCGTACATCCTCATAGCCCTCGGCCTTGAGCTTCCGCACAAAGGCGTCCATGTCGCCGTAGCGGGCTTTGCTCATCAGGTCGTGGATGGCAAAGGTGCCGCCCTTTTTCAGCACCCGCAGCGTCTCCAGCAGCAGCGCCTGCTTGTTCTGCCCGGCGATATTGTGGTACACATAGTTGCTGGTCACGGCGTCAAAGCTCTCGTCTGGGAAGGGGAGATGTACAGCGTTGCCCTCTTCAAAGCGCACGTTGCTCACGCCCTCCGCCTTTGCGTTTTCCTCGCAGCGCTTTTTGGTAAAGACTGCCTTGTACGCGCCGCTCCAGATATCGCAGCCGAACATCTTCGCCCCGGGATTTCGCTTGGCGCAGGCGATGGTCAGTGCCCCGCTGCCGCAGCCCACATCCAGCCCCGTACCGCCATCGGGAAGCGTCACAAAGTCCGCCGTCCCGTCGACGATGGTCTTGGCCAACTTGCGCTTTCCGTTGTAGTCAAAAGTTCTGTGCAGGGCCCCCATCCAGAGCGTGTAAAACAGCAGCACCGGCGTTGCTGCGCCAAAAGCGGCTGCAGCGATCTGCCGCGGCCTGCCTTTCAGGATTGATTCTGTCGAGCCAAAAAGTACAGAGAGGCTCGCGGAAGCGGCCGTCGCCGCGCCAAGACCGATCACCATGCTTTTGGGCACCCAGTTTTTATAATCCGGTTTTTTCATTTTGCTTCTCCTTCCCAATTTTGCTTTTCCCGCCTGTTCAAGGCAGGACCGTAATGAACCCGGCAATCAGCGCCGCGCCTGCGATCCAGACAGCCGTCAGGATCCCACGCTTCTTCAGGACCTGCGGCCAGGTTTGCACGAAGGGAATCTCCTCGGCCTCCGGGATCACCCAGAAGCGGCTGTGTCCGACCCATAGCCGATCGATGACGATTCCGTCGTACCAGTTCATAACCTCCAGGAAAAGCAGCGCCTGCCAGTACGCCGGCAGGAAGCCGCGCACGCCGTTCCAGACGCGGATGATAAGGAGCAGCGAGGCAGCCATAACCGCGAAAAACGCGGTCATGAAGCGTTTCCTTTTTCTTCCGACCATCTCCCGGCCCGTCAGGCCGAGCGCATACACTTTTTCCTGTACGGGCTTCGGATAGAAAAACAGGCCGTTGAGAGCGCTGTTCCCTACACCGAGCTTCACCATCAGCGTGAACAGAGCGCAGTACATAACCAGCTGCAAAGCAATCCACATGACGCTCATTTGATGCAGCGAAAGCAGCCGATGCCTTCCACGCTTGTCACGTTCACCGCACTGTACAGCCCGGAGAGCCGCTGCCGCAGACTCGTCTCCGTCTCGTAGGGCGGGGTGAAAAAGCCCTTCGGCTGGTAGAGATGCCGGATGAACCAGTCGGTCCGGGCACATTCGCCCCGTACATAAAAGCAGCCGCAGAAGGTGCCGCCCTTTTTCAGCACACGGAAGGTCTCCCGGTATGCCGCCTCCTTATCCGGGAAGGCGTGAAAGCCGTTGAGGGACAGAACAATGTCAAAGCTCTCATCTTCAAAAGGCAGCGCGCCCACGTCGCCCTGCACAAAGTGCATGTTTTCGATCCCCGCTTTTTTGGCCCGCGCCTGCGCCGCCGCCATCATATCGGGGGAGTAGTCCAGGCAGGTGATCTCCGCCCCGGGCAGCTCCCGGTAGACCGGCACGGTCAGCACGCCGGTGCCCACCGGCACCTCCAGCAGCTTCCCGGTAAAATCCTCCGGCACGCCGGAGAGTGCGCGCTCCAGATAGCGGAGGTTTTTCTCCTCGTCCATGTTCCATACGATCCGACAGATGGCTTTGCCGGGCAGCGTGGAATAGGTCATCATACCGTCGTAAAAGGAGGCATTCTCTCCCGTCAGTCGGTAGGCGCTTCGGATCTGCTCTTTTCGTGTCATATCGTGCCGCCCCCGACTGCCTTCTTCGCCAGCACTGCGATCCAGGGCTTCGTGGGATGATGATCGATCTCCACCTCGGAGAAGCCCGCGGCCTTCAGAGCGGCTTCGATTTCCTGCGGCGTGTAGTTCTTCATGCCGTCGATAATCTTTTCAAATTTTGCGCTCGTGGGATCGGTCCCGTCGGACTCGTTGCAGATCAGGAAAGTCCCGCCGGGCTTCAGCACGCTTAAAGCCTGCCCAAAGCATTTTTCCAATCCGGGCCAGAAGTAGACGGTCTCAAAGGCCGTGGCCAGGTCAAAGGCCGCTTCAGGAAGCTGCAGGTCTGAAACGTCTCCCTGCCGCACCTCGCAGCGCCCCGCTGCGATCATGGCCCGGTTGAATCCGGCGGCCTTTTCCACGCAGAGCGAGGAATAGTCGATGGCGGTCACATGCGCCGCCGGATATTTTTTGAGAAGTTCCCCGGCGTTTCTGCCGCCGCCGCAGCCCAGATCCACCGCCGCGGACACGGTAAGCGCGGGCAGGTGGGCAAAGCCCCAATCCGCCAGTTTCGCGTGTCCGCTGTTCATGCCGCTGAGCATCAGCTTTCCGAGAAAGCCCTCCGGCTTTCGGGTCTGATTGAAGAATTTTCTGAGAAGCGCCATCTATATTTCCTCCTGTCATTTCTTTGCGATTTAACCGATTGCGAATGCTCTGGACATAAACCCCGCGGGGAATCAAGATCCGTTTTTGAGGCAGCTCTGCCGCTTCAAAAACACCCTGAGCCGAGCTGCGCGAGGCCTCGCGCCGACCAAAGCGGCCTAAAGCCGCTGCGATGAGCGCGAGTCCTCGATTGAGAAACGAGTTTCTCAATCGACTTTTTTACCATTCCGCCAGCGCCTTTTTCAGCCGCCGGTCGATGTCGAGCCGCGTCTCGCGGCACTCTCTCGGGTGCTCCTTTCCAGCCTTGAACATGAACGATACCAGCAGCCCGGAGCCCACCGGCAGGATGCTCTTCAGCAAGGATTCCGGAAAGGCAAAGTGGGTGCCGTGCTCATAGAGCCAGCTCTCCGAAACGCTGTCGTGGGGAAGCCTCTCCAAACGCTCCTCCATCCGGCGGATATACCGGCAGGTGTCCCACAGCACGTCGTCCTCCGCGCCGATGAAAATGAGCTTTCCGCGGATGTTCTCCACTTTGATCCGCTCCTCTTCCCGGATGGGATGGCGGCGCTCGGACTCGTCAAACATCTTCCGGGAGGCGATCTTATCGCCGCCCGCCTTGGAGTCCTTCACGATCTGCTGCCAGTATTCCGGGTGGCGGTAGGCGTAGGGCAGATAGGGCAGCGGCTCGCCCTGCCAGGTGACGGTGGATTCGTTGTCGCCGGGGCGCTCGTGCATGCCGTCTCTGCCGTCCTGATAAAAGCCCTCCATGACGAAGTCGGGAGGGGAAATGGCGACGGTGAGCGTAAGCTCCGGATAATAGGACGCCGCCAGCAGCGCCATCATCCCGGTGGTGGAGGCGCCGACCACGCCAAGCTTTTCACAGCCCTGTGCTTTCAGAAAGGCGATGGCCAGGCCGAAGCGCTCCAGCGGGATATTGTGGTGCCCGTAATCCTTTTTCTCCGGGGACATGGCCAGTACATGGATTCCCTGCCGGTTCAGCCATTTGGCTCCGCATGAAGCCATATGGTCCTCCGCGCTGTCTCCCAGCATGGCGATGACCCCGCGTTTGCTCTCTGCGGCGCAGGGATACCATGCGCCGTTAAAGCCGTCGGTCTCTACCCGGAAAACCTGTCTTTTCATGTCTCGTCCCTCCATCGGATCATCCGATTCACCATCTGCCGCCAGCCCTCCCTGCCCTCTTTTACGATGGGAAAGACCGGATAGCAGTGGAACAGGCCTTCGCCGAGGATCTGTTCATAGTTAACGCCGCACTTCTGCAGCGCCGCCTCAATGGCCGGGGCACAGGCGTAAAGCGTCTCATCGGTGCCATAAATGAGTGTGACCGGCGGGCAGGCGGTAAAGTCCGCTCGCTGCAGCCAGAGCATGTAATCGGGCACGCTGTCGTCCCCGTGTCGCATGACCTCCAACGCCGTTTTCATGTATTGGGCCGGGATGGCCACGTCCTTCTCGTCCAGCTCCAGCATCCGCTGCCACTCCTCCTCGCTGTCCACGCAGGTACCGGGAGAAATCGCCATAATGTAGGATGGCATGGGCGTGTCGTCATGTCCGTCATGGATATACGGCACCATCCCCAGCGCCAGATTCCCGCCGGAGGAGGTGCCGAGGACGGAGATATGCTCGGCCTTGTAATCCCGCAGCATTACCCGATAGGTCTCGTGGATCATCTCGTAGGCTTTGGTGATGGGATAGTCCGTGCAGAGCGGGTAGTACGGGACAAAGAGATCCAGCCCTGTCTCTTTGGCAAAGCGCAGGGCCTTTCTGATAGAACCGGGTCTCGGTGCGCTGATCATGCCGCCGCCGATCAGAAACAGATTGGCATGATCCGCGCCCTGCTTATGGACCAGCTTCAGCACCGGGCAGCCCATGACCTCGATCCGGCTGATGGTAAAGGCGTCGTCCTTCAGCTCCGGGATGTGATTTTTGGCGTTTTGCTTCCGGCGGCCTGCCAGCAGCTCCTCGGTGCTCTGGCCGACCCAGTGCTTCTTGATTCCCGACGCCTTGACCAGACGCTTCAGCACTTCATATTTCAATGACATACGTCCGTACCTCCCCGCAATGTTTTCCAATCCTTATCTTTTCCTGTATCCCTGCCAGCAGAGCCCGGCAAACACAGCGCACAGCAAAGAGCCCATCAGCATAATCACCGGATGCTTCTTTTCCTTCTGTGTCACAAGGCCAAGGACGGAGACGATCATGCCGCTGATCCCGCCCACACTCAGCGCTCCGAAGCCCCGCAGCAGACGGCGCTTCGGCAGCACCCGGTCAAGCCCGCCGATGCGCTCGCTGATGAGTTCCCCAACGCCAAGCAGCATCAAGCCGCCGGGCAGCAGCGCCGCCAAATTGAAAGCGTTCATCCCGCTCTTCAAGCTTTTGACGAGGTGCGCCAGATAGGCGATCCAGCCCAGATTGCCCGGAATGTCATAGGCCCACCAGCGGGCGTCTGAAATCTTGGACTCATATATGGGTTCTCTCGCATTCATGCTGTATCTTCCTTTCTCCCGCACTCGGCGTACATCAGCGTGATCCGCGCCGCCATTTCCTCGCTGAAAGTGACGTGCCAGCCATGCGCTCCCAACAGGCTTTGAGCTTCTCAAAAGTCTCGCGGCTGAGATCATGCTCGATCCGGCAGGCGTCCTGCTCGGCTGTCTCCGCATCGAAGCCCCTCACTATAGGGGAGTATGCCTCTGACATTCTGTTAGCTGCGTCTAACCGCCATATAGTGTAAAAGCCCATCGCACAGATGTCCTAATTCGGGTCACTGTACGATGGGCAAGCAAGGCTCGTTAGACACCGCTAACCATTATAACGGATAGGCCTCCGTTTTGCAAGGGCATGCAGTATGTTTTTTGTTGTTGCCTGCTATTCACCAAAAGCACCAGCGCTATTTCGACGCAGTGTTCTGGAAACTGTTCTGGAGATGCCAACCCTGCCATGGACAACGTAATCCCGTTCGAGCCAATCATGCCGGAAAAGTTAGCAGAACAATAAAAAGACCCGAAATCTTTCGATTTCGAGTCTTAAAAGTGGTGCGCGAGGCGGAACTTGAAATTGAGGAGCAATTTCCATTGTCACTTTTTTCGTAACACGGCATCCCTATTTGTGAAAAATCAGTGTTTATCAGTACCTGTTCCAACCCATGGTTCCACTGTTTTCAGAGCTGTAAAGGGTCAGAAATGTGGTCAAAAAACAGGAGGGAAATCATGGGAAAATCTATCTTTGAAGCCCTCGGTGGAAGCTATACGATGGTCAGGGATTACCGCCTGCCGAATCTCAGCGCGGGAGAATCGGAGCCTCTGGCCATCGGCAAATATGGACGGATGAGGAACCGCTACTTGAAGGAGCATCGGCCGGTGCTGTACACCAATCTGCTGATATCCGGCAAGCTGGATCAGCACCTGGCCGAGATCGACGAAGCCTGTGAGGAGCAGATGGAGCTTTTGGTCAAACAGATGGCCAAGCAGGAGGGCATGACCGAGACGCTCAAAGCCGCCGATCAGCAGGAGTGGGTGCGGCACATGAACAGCATCCGCGACCGGGCGGAAGAGATCGTTCTGCGGGAACTGGTCTATTCGGCTTGACACAAAGAAGCAAGGGCGCAGGCTTTTAAAGCCCGCGCCCGTCTCTTTTCCTGTAACCATCTATTGCAGCACCAGCGCCAGGAGCCGATCCATCTGATCGACCATGAACAGAGGAACGTTCAGTATCTTGCCGTCAAAGCTCAGATTGCGCAGGGAAAGACGAACCATGATCGGGGTTTCTGCCGGATATTCCTTCTCGTAGCGCTTGATGCTGGTCGCCTTGACATTTTCACCGGCCTTTGCCTCAACGGGGATGATGATGCCCTCACGCTGGAGAATGAAGTCCACCTCATGCGGCGCCTCCGCCCAGTAGCGCGGCGGAACTTCAAAGCTGCGGATCAGCGCCTGATGCACATAATTTTCCGTCAATGCGCCCTTGAACTCCGTAAACAGCCGATTGTTCTCGGCAAAGGCGGTGGTCGGCAGATGCGACAGGCGGCGCAGGATCCCCACATCCACGGCGTAAATCTTGAACGCGTTCAGATCGTCATAGGCCGACAGCGGCAGCCCCGGCTTGCTGATCCGATTCACCTTGCTGACGATATCCGCATCCCGCAGCCAGTTGAGCGCATTCTCGTACTCTCTCGCCCGGGCGCCGGGTTTTACGACACTATACAGGAACTTCTTGTTTTCCTTCGCCAATTGGGACGGAAGCGACTGCCAGATATAACGGATCTTCGGCACGTCCTCTGTCGGCGCGTGCTTTCCGAAATCGCTCTCATAGGAAGTGATGATATCCGAAAGAACCTTATCTACTTCCTTGGGATCTTTATCTTCCGTCCAGACGGAGACGGCCTCCGGCATGCCGCCCGTGACGAAATAGCATTTGAGCTTTTCCGCCAGCGGCGCAAAGAACGCGTCCGGGATCGGGGAGAAGCTGTCAACGGAGGCGAGATACTCCGCCAGGTTCTCCGCATGATCGGCCAGTAGAAACTCCGTGAAGGTCATGGGGCCCATTTCCAGGAAGTCCACCTGCCCCACCGGGAATCCGCCCGCCAGCTGCAGACCCAGCAGGGAACCTGCGCTGGCGACATAGTATTCCGGGGCATCCTCGTGAAAGTATTTGAGACTGTTCAGCGCCTCCTCGCAGGCCTGGATCTCGTCAAAAATGATCAGGGTGTCCTTCGTGATCCGCTGTCCACTTGCCATCGCCAGATTCTGCAGGATACGATGCACATCTTTTGTAGACTGGAAGAACTGCGCATACTCCGGGTTCCGGTCAAAGTTAAAGCGCACATATCCGTCCGGGAAGCTCTTGCCGAATTCCTCCAGGACCCAGGTCTTGCCGACCTGCCGTGCGCCGCGCAGCACCAGCGGTTTTCTGCGTTTGGAATTCTTCCATCGCTCAAGATCGTGCAGGATCAATCGTTCCATGTTTGCAAGCCTCCCTCTGCAAGCAGCCTTTCATGGAATCCATTATACGGCTCCGCAGCGTCGGAGTCAATCGAAATCACATTTTTCTTGATAATTATGTGATTATAATCACATAATTCCTGAAATCGCTTCTCGGAGACGCCTGCTCTGCGGGAGGGTAAAAATGATTTCACAAAAAGCTGCCATAAGACCGCGGACAGCAAAGCAGCGCAGCCCCGCAGGCTTTTGCCTGTGGGGCTGCGCTGCTGTCGGTTTATAAAGCCCGCTGCATCCACTCACAGCCAATAGCCGCAGCTGTCGCGGATGACCAGCTCGTGGGGGAGCAGGACGTGGGTGTTGGGCACGGGCTCCTTCTTCATCAGGGACAGGAGCATCTTGAAGGACTGCTGCCCGATCTGGAAGGTGGGCTGGCGGATGGTGGTGAGCTTGGGACTGAGAACGGAGGAGAGCTCAATGTCGTCAAAACCCGCCACGGCGCAGTCCTGGGGCACCCGGCGACCGGCCTCCTGCAGCGCCTGGATGGCGCCGATGGCCATGGTGTCGCCTGCGGCGAAGACGGCGGTGAAGTCCTCCCCGCGCTCCAGCATCGCCTTCATCTGCTCATAGCCGCCGCGGATGGAGGCCTCCCCGCAGCCGACGAGAGCCGGGGAGTAGGGGATGCCGTTTTCCTCCAGGACGGCGCGGTAGCTGTTCAGACGCTCCTGGTAGGGCAGCGGCGCCGAGCCGGTGATGTGGGCGATCTTCCGGTGGCCGAGCTTCACGAGATGCGCCGTCATGGTGCGGGCCGCCGCGGCGTTGTCGATGGAGACAAAGGGGATGGAGGGGCTGTCAAAGCCCTGCAGCGCCATGACGATGGGGTACTCCCCGGCAATCTGGTTTAACAGCTTCTGGGTCATGTTGGCGGACATGGAGAGAATGCCGTCCACCTGGCGCCGCTGCACGGCGCTGACGTAGTAGCTCTCCACCGAGGGCTGGCCGTGCATGTCCGCCAGCAGCACCTGGTAGCCGCTGCTGGCCGCCTCGGCCTCAATGCCGTTGATGACCTCGTGAAAGAGGAGGTTGCGGATATCGGGGACGATGACGATGACGGTCTTGGTGGCCTGGGTGCGCAGCTGCTGGGCCAGGGCGTTGGGCTGGTAGTTCAGCTTTTTCATCACGGCCAGCACATGCTCCCGCGTGGCGGGGCGGACGGTATCGGAATTGCTCAGCACACGGGAGACCGTGGCGGAGGACACGTTCGCGGCTTTCGCCACGTCGCTGATCTTAACGGTGCTCAAGCGGCACAGCCTCCTTCAAAAAACGATCGTGTTCATACTATAACATGGGAGCGCGCTTGTCAAATGCCGGGCAAAACGGGCGGAAATGCAGCCCGGACAAAAGCGTGTCTCCATAAAACAGATTGTAAACGATTACAGCAAGAATGTCAAGACCGGAAACGAGAGGCAGAAAGGAGCGAAAAGATGTGTAAAACTCACAAATATGGAGAAATTATTCTGTGGAAAAATAACAGTTGACAAACCCGCGGTCTGGGACTATTATGAACACAGATGTAAACGATTACATTTTTCAAGAACAACACCAAACCCACATGCAGGGAGGAGTTTCCATGATACTCAGCGCATGCACCGCCGCCTTCGGCATGGCGGATCTGAAGACCATCATCGACACGGCGGCTTCCATCGGCTATGACGCGGTGGAGATCACCGCGGCGCTGCACACGCCGGTGGACACCACGCCCCAGCGCCGCCGGGAGGTCAAGGGCTATCTCCGGGACGCGGGCATCACCTGCAGCGGCCTGCACTACATCTTTGACGGCACCCTCCGCCTGCTGAGCCAGGATGCGGAGAGCATGAAGAAATCCGTGGCCTATCTCAACAGAGTGGTGGATCTGGCCGCGGACTTCGAGGCCCCCACGGTGATCGTGGGCAGCGGCGGCATCACCCGGAACTTTGAGCCCGGCTGGGACCGCCCCAAGTCCATCGCCTGCATGCAGGAGGTGCTGCACACGGTGGGGGACCACGCGGAGGAAAAGGGCGTCGTCCTCGCGGTGGAGGCCATCAACCGCTATGAAACCCAGTTTCTCAACACCATGCAGGAGGCCTCCGAGTTCGTCTTGCAGATCGACCACCCCAACGTGCGCACCATGGCCGACACCTACCACATGAACATCGAGGAGAAGGACCCGGCCGAATCCGTCCGCAAGTACGGGTACCTGCTGCAGAACCTGCACCTGGCCGACTCCAACCGCATGGCCCCGGGCGACGGACATTTTGATTTCGAGTCGGTGGTCCGGGCCCTGAAGGACATCGGCTACAGCAAGGTCTGCTCCTATGAGGTCTTCGGCCTCTATCCCTGGAAGCTGTGGTTTGACACCTTTGAGGAATCCGTGGAACACATGACGAACGGCCTCCACTATATGAGAGCGCTGTTTGACTGAGGAGGCAGAGACATGAAAAAAGTATCCTTGATCGATTACGGCCAGCTCCGCCTGGAAAACGCGAAGCCCATCGAGAGCCTGCTCCCCGGCACCGTGAAGGTGGACGTGAACGCCTGCGGCATCTGCGGCAGCGACATCGCCCTCTTCCGCGGCCAGCGCGATCTGAAGAACGAGCGCTACTTCGGCCATGAGTTCTCCGGCGTCGTGACGGACGCGGGCCTGGAGGCAAACGGCATCAAGAAGGGCATGCGCGTGGCAAGCGAGCTCAGCCGCACCTGCGGCCAGTGCTGGTACTGTCTCAACGGTCTGCAAAACTACTGCCGCAGCATGAATGACGCGCTGCTGCCCGGGGGCTTCACTGAGGAGACCCTGGTGCTGAACGTGCCGGAATACAGCTTTCTGACCCCCATCCCCGACACCCTGGACGACATTACCGCCACTCTCCTGGAGCCCACCAACTGCTCCTACCACGCGGTGCGGCAGGGCAGGATCAAGCAGGGGGACACGGTGGCGGTCTTCGGGCTCGGCACCATGGGCCTGATCGCGGCCCGCATCGCCAAGAGCATGGGCGCCAGCACCGTCATCGGCATCGGCCGCAACGCCGAGAAGCTCAAGAAGATCAAGGAGCTCAACTTTGTGGACACGGTCAACTGCACCGACAAAGACTGGGTCGACCAGATCCATGAGATGGGCGGTGAGAAGGGCGTGGACGTGGTCATTGAGGCCACCGGCTCCGCCTCCGTCTTCCAGGACGCCATGACGGTGGTCCGCCCCGGCGGGCGCATCGTGGTGATGAGCGTCTACCACAACGCTCCCAATGTGGAGCTCTGGCCCATCATGCGCAAGGAGATCACCATCGTGGGAGCCAAGGGCCCCTATCCCCACCGCAAGACCGACGGCAGCTCCGCCGCGGTGGAGGTGCTGAACGATCTCCAGGATGATCTGAAAAAGCTCATCACCGTCTACGACTTCAAGGACGCCCTGCAGGCCTTCGACGACATGATGGCCGGGCGCTGCTTCAAGACTGTGATCTCATTCAAGTAAACAACTACATCACCATACAGGAGGAAATCACCATGACGAAGAAAGAGCATGTGCAGAAATACGGCGGCAAGTTCAACATCAAAGAGGGCGAGACCTGGACCATGCCCAACGGCCATGTGTGCCACTTTGTGGTCAACCCCAAGATCGGCGTGCGCAATGTCAATATCGTCACCGGCTTTCATGAGCCGGGCAAGGAGTTCGCGCCCCACGTCCACCCCCTGAGCGAGGAGATCCTGCTGGTCTTCTCCGGCAAGGGCGAGTGCTTCCTGGGCGACAAGTGGATCCCCTGCGAGGCGGGCGACATCGTCTATGCCCCTCCGGGCGTCTACCACGGCACCAGAAACCCCGCCGAGAACACCGAGCCCTTCGTGACCCTGGGCATCGCCACTCCGCCCCAGCTGGATCTCTACATGCGCGCCGGCTACGACGTGCTGGAGGACAACTCCGGCGAGTACGTCGAGGAAGAAGATCAGTAAGACCAAAGGAGGAAACACCATGTACTTTGACGATTACGCCGCCATGCTGGCGGATACTGTGAAGATGATCGACCGCAAGGACGTGGAGAAGCTCTACGCCATGATCGACGAGGCCCGCCTGGGCGGCCAACGGGTGTTCATGCTGGGCAACGGCGGCGCCGCCGCCTCCGCCTCTCACTGGGTCTGCGACTTCGGCAAGGGCATCAACGTGCCCGGCAGCAAGCGCCTCAAGATGGCCTCCCCCGTGGACAACAGCGCCATCTTCAGCGCCCTGGGCAACGACTTCGGCTATGAGACCAGCCTGGCCTACCAGATCGAAAACCTGATCGAGCCGGGGGATCTGGTGATCTCCCTCTCCGTCTCCGGCAGCTCCTCCAACCTGGTGGAGGCCCACAAGCTGGCCAACCGGGTGGGCGCCAGGACCGTCTGCATCGTGGGCGACAAGAACGGCACCCTCATCGGAATGTCGGACTTCCCCATGGTCATCAAGTCCACAAACTACGGCGTGGTGGAGGACATCCACATGATCCTGGCCCACGCCATCAGCCAGCAGATGAAGCGCGCCAACGAGCAGAGCGCGTAACGAATCAAAGGAGAGGTCGGCCATGTACATCGCGGCACTGGATATCGGCGGGACAAAAACCATCGCGGCCCTGGTGAGCTGGGACGGACAGGTGATCGACCGGGAGACCTGGCCCACCTGCCTGCGGGACAGCTATGAAAACCTGGACCTCTGCGTCGCGGCCCTGAAGCGCCTGATGGAAAAGCACGGCGTGACCCAGGAGAGCCTGGCGGGCATCGGGGTCACCCTCCCCGGGATCGTGGACCGGCAGAGCGGCACGCTGCTCTACGCCCCCTTCTCCAGGTGGGAGAACGTGGCGGCGGCCGAGTACCTCCGCCGGGAGACCGGCGTCCAACGCGTGGAATGCGAGAACGACGTCAACGCCTGCGCCGTGGGCGAGCTCACCTACGGCCTGGGCAAGACCTATTCGGACTTTGTCTGGATGACCGTGAGCACCGGCGTCGGCGGCGCGGTGGTGGCGGACGGCAGACTGCTGCGCGGCGCGGACGGCTTTGCCGGGGAGTTGGGCCACCTGAAGGTGGAGTACGACCACCCCGCCCTCTGCCCCTGCGGGCAGTGGGGCTGCCTGGAGGCCCACGGCTCGGGTACGGCCCTCAACCGCCTGACGAAGGAGAGGCAGGAGAGCGACGGAGACTTTGCCGCCGCCCTCGCCGCCATCGGCGCGGAAAAACCGGACGGCAAGGCCTGCGCCATGCTGGCCGCACAGGGAAACGTCGCGGCAAAGGAGATCTTTGAGACCGTGGGCATGTATCTCGGCCGCGGGATCGCGTACTGTGTCAACATCCTCAATCCCCAGGCCATCGTCATCGGCGGCGGGGTCTCCGCCTCCCTGGACTATCTGATGCCCGGGATCGAAAAAGCGGTGGAGGCCGGCGCCTTCAAAAAAATGGAGCGGCCCCGGATCGTCGCCACCCCCCTGGGCTATGAAGCGGCCCTGATCGGCGCGGCGGCCCTGATCCGGCAGGAACAGGAATAAGAGAAGGAGAAGCCATGGAAAGAATCAAAGCAGCCGTTATCGGCATCGGTTTTATCGGCGCCGCCCACGTGGAGGCCCTCAAGCGCGTCCCCGGCGTGGACGTGGTCGCCCTGGTCAACCGCCACGGCGCCGCGGAGAAGGCGGCGGAGCTGGACGTTCCCCAGGCCTTCGCCGACTACAGGGAGATGATCGAGGTCTGCAAGCCCGACGTCATCCATATCTGCACCCCCAACAGCAACCATAAGGAAGTGGCGCTCTACGCCTTCGAGCACGGCATCCACGTGGTGTGCGAAAAGCCCCTGGCCCGCAACGCCGAGGAGGCCGCCGAGATGCTGGCCGCCGGCGAGAAGAGCGGGCTGGTGCACGCGGTGAACTTCCACAACCGCTTCTACCCGGCCAATCACCAGCTGCGCATTATGATTCAGGACGGCGCGCTGGGCACGGTGCGCAGCGTGCAGGGCAAGTACCTGCAGGACTGCTTCAGCCAGGAGACGGACTTCAACTGGCGCATGCTCTCCCAGAACTCCGGCAAGACCCGCGTCATGGCGGACATCGGCTCCCACTGGGTGGATCTGGCCGAGTACGTCACCGGCATGAAGGTCAAAGAGGTCTTCGCGGAGTTCCAGACCGACTACCCCGTGCGCAAGATGGTCAAGGGCGACACGGTCCAGGAGATCGCCATCGACACCGAGGACACCGCCTACGTCCTGCTGCGCTTTGAAAACGGCGCGGCGGGCAGCGCGGTCTTCTCCCAGATGATCCCCGGCAAAAAGAATCAGACCGCCATCCTGGTCTCCGGCACCGAGGCCGCGGCCGAGTGGGACAGCGAGAGCATTTCCGAACTGAAGATCGGCTACAAGAACGAGTTTAACCGCGTTCTGACCAAGGACCCGGGACTCATGCACCCCGCCACCGCCCCGGTGGTGTCCTACCCGGGCGGCCATGTGGAGGGCTTCCCCGACGCCTTCAAGCAGAACTTCATCGCCATCTACAAGGCCATCCGGGGCGAGACGCCCACCGGCAGGTTCGCCACCTTTGCCGACGGCCTGCACGCCATGCAGGTCTGCGACAAGATCTATGAGAGCGCAAAGTCCGGCCGCTGGGTCAGCCTGGAGTGAGGAGGAGAGCATGAAGATCGGAATCGTCGCAAACGTTTTGCAGGACAAGCCCCTGCCCGAGGCGCTGGAGATTTTCAAGGGCCTCGGCATCCAGACCCTGGAGCCCGGCTGCGGCGGCTACGCCGGCAAGGCCCACCTCAACCCCGCCGAGCTGCTGGCCGATGAGAAGAAGCTGGCAGAGCTGAAGGAGACGCTGGAGAACTCCGGCCTCACCATCAGCGCCCTGTCCTGCCACGGAAACCCCGTCCACCCGGACAAGGCCCTGGCGGAGAGCTATGACCGGGATATGCGCGAGACGGTGCTGCTGGCGGAAAAGCTCGGCATCGACACCATCACCTGCTTCTCCGGCTGCGCCGGAGACTGCCCGGAGTCCAAATACCCCAACTGGGTCACCTGCTCCTGGCCGGACGACTATCTCAAGATCCTGGACTACCAGTGGAACGAGGTGCTGATCCCCTACTGGAAGGGCTTCGTCCCCTTCGCCCGGGAGCACGGCGTGACGAAGATCGCCCTGGAGCTGCACCCCGGCTTCATGTGCTACAACAGCGAGACGCTCAAGCGCCTGCGCGCCGCCGTCGGCCCGGAGATCGGCGCCAACTTCGACCCCAGCCATCTGATCTGGCAGGGGATGGACCCCGTGGCCGTGCTGCGGGAGCTGCGTGACTGCATCTTCCACGTCCACGCCAAGGACGTCAAGGTGGAGCGCTGCAACGTGGCCATCAACGGCGTGCTGGACACCAAGCACTACAGCGACGAGCTCAACCGCTCCTGGATCTTCCGCACCCTGGGCTTCGGCAACGACGCCGCCTACTGGAAGGCCATCTTCTCCACCCTGCGGGCCATCGGCTACAACGGCGCGGTCAGCATCGAGCACGAGGACAGCCTCATCAACCGCTTCGAGGGTCTGGAGAAGGCCGTGCGCTTTATCAGGGAGTGCATGATCTTCGAGGAAGAGACCGCCATGTGGTGGGCCTGACAGGAAAGATATAAAAAAGAGGAACCGATATGTTCGGTTCCTCTTTTTTCGTCCTGCGGTTCAGTCCAGCCGGAGCTTGACCACCGCCTTGCGAAAGTGCGTCGGCGTGTCCCCCGTGTGGCCGCAGGCCTTGTGGGCGTCGTGGGGATAGCAGACATAGAACATCTGGGGCAAAATGGCGACGGCGCAGCCCTCGCCCGCATACATGCCGCGATCCTTCTGCTCGTCGTATGCCTCCGTGCAGCAGAGCGTATCCAGCTCTGCCCAGGCGATGCGCTCTTCCCCCGCCAGCAGGATCTGTACGTCCAGATACTTCCGGTGGGCTTCAAAGTCGCCCGCGGCGAGGGGAGCGGTCTCGCCCTCCTGGATCAGGATAAAGCCGCCGTCGTATTCATAGCGGCCGGGGGCGGCGTCCTTCAGCGTGTCCAGGCAGGCCAGCGCCGCGTCCAGATGGGGCAGCAGCGGGGCATAGTCCCGGATGTGACGCATGGTGTCGAGAATCATGGCCGCCCTCCCTTATGCCCGCTGACGGAGGAAGGCCTGCACCTCGTCCGGCGTGGGGATGGAGGGGGCGGCGCCGGGACGCGAGCAGGCGATGGCCGCGGCGGCGGAGGCCTCCCGCATGGCGGTTTTGCGGTCCTTACCGCTCAGCAGACCGCCGATGAGAAAGCCGGTGAAGGTGTCGCCCGCGGCGGTGGTGTCCGCCACCTCTACGCGGAAGGCGCCCTGGGTGAGGCAGCCGTCCTTGTCGATGCAGAGGGAGCCGTCGCCGCCCAGGGTCAGGACGATGACAGCCCCGGGGAAACGCTCCAGCAGCGCCTTGGCAAGCTCTTCATGGGCGGTGTCATCGGAGCGGGAGAGGATCTGCCGCGCCTCCACCTCGTTGAGCAGGAACAGATCCACAAAGTCTAGCGGCAGCGCCGGGATCTTCTCGTTCATGGGGGAGGGGTTGAGCGCCACCACCATGCCCTTTTCATGAGCCCTGCGCATGAGATAGGGGAGATTGTTGATCTCATTCTGCAAAATGAGATAGTCCCCCCGGTCAAAGTGCGCCAGCACGTCGTCGATCTGCTGTTCGGTGATCATCTGGTTGGTGCCGCCGTAGAGCAGGATGCAGTTGTCGCCGTCCTTGTCCCGCTGGATGATGGCGTTGCCGGTGCGGGCGTCCTCCAGCACCGAAACGTAGCGGGTGTCCACCCCGGCCTGCTCCATGGCCGTGAGCAGAAAGCGCCCGTCCGGGCCGATGGCCCCGGCGTGGTAGACCTCCGCCCCCGCCTTGGCCAGGGCGATGGACTGGTTGAGACCCTTGCCGCCCGTGAAGACCTGCAGAGAGGTGGAGGACAGGGTCTCCCCCTTCTGCACAAAGTGGTCGACGGAATAGGTGTAGTCGATATTCAGAGAGCCAAAGCAGAGAACTTTCATAACACAGCCTCCAGAACCTTTACCGCCCGGTCGTGGGCGGACTGCCAATCCTCCGGGACATCCGCCTCGATGGTCAGCGTGTCGTCATAGCCGGAGCGTTTCACCGCCTCCAGGAAGGGGGCGTAGTCGTAGTCGTCCTCCGGCGTGGGGTAGGGCCGCGCGGGCCAGACGCCGGGGTAATCCACATGCACGTGGCGGAGATACTCCGCACAGCTGACGATATCCTCAAAGGATTCGCCGCCGCGATACAGATGGCGCAGGTCCGCCATCAGGAAGAGATTGTCGTTCCCTGTGGCCCGGATGACCCGCACCGCCTCGGGCAGGGTGTTGATGTAGTTGGAGTACTCCGGCCCCAGGGGCTCCAGGATCATCTTGATGCCCTGTGCAGCGGCATAGTCGGCAAAGGCGCTCAGCTCGTCGAGGAAGTTCTGCTCCTTCTGGATACTGTTCTCGTCCAGCAGGGAGCGGGCCTTGCCGTTGCCGAGGATGATTTTTTGGATCCCCAGCTTCCCGGCGCGCTCACAGGCCCGGGCCATGTAGCCCCGCCAGGCGTTCTTGTCGTAGGCGTCGGTGAAGAACCAGGGCTCCGCCAGGGGCAGGGCTCTGGCCCCGGTGAGGACCGGGAAGCCCGCCGCCTGCACCTTTTTGAGGAAAGCCTCAAAGTCTTCCTCCGGCAGCGCCTCGATCTCCGGCAGATCCAGCTCCGCGTAGTCAAAGCCGGCGGCGCGGATGGCGTCGTAATCCGCAAGATGTCCAAATCCACCGAGTTTCATTTCTCAGCCCTCCTTTGCCGCGGCGTTCATGGCGTCCAGCACGCGGCGGGTGTCCAGCATCTCCTTGAGGGAGGCGCGAGGCCGGGTGCCGGTCTCAAAGTCCTTCAGGGTGGTGGCGGCATAGATGGGGTAATAGACGTCGCTGTCGGTGTTCAGGGAAATACATTTGGGCTCGGCGCCGTACTCCCGCAGCTCCAGATTGTTCTCCGCCAGGATGTAGTAGCCGTTTTTCGTGACGATGGTCCAGCGGTTTTCCCGCTGGAGCCCCTCGGACATGGGGTAGGCGTAGCCGCTCTCCAGCAGCAGGGAGGCGCCGGTGGGCAGACGCAGCAGAGAGGTGGCGTAGGTCTCGATGTCGTACTCGCTTGCGTACTGATAGGAGGAGGCCAGCACCTCGGCGGTGGTGGAGTCGTTGAGATACATGGCCATGTCGATGAAGTGGACGCCCAGGTTCGTCATGCAGCCGCCGCCCGCGGTCTTCTGCGAGAGCATCCAGGGAGAGGTGGCCAGATACCGCGACGGGGGCCCCGCCACGAAGCGGTAGGACATGTGGACGATGGGGGACTTGAGATAGAGGTTTTTCAGGTCGCTCACCGTGTCGCTGTAGCGCCAGACGAAGGGAATGGAGACAAAGCCGCGCTTCTGCTCACAGACGTTGTAGAGCGTCTCCGCCTCCCCGGCGTTGAGCCCGGCGGGCTTTTCCATGGAGAAGGGGATGCCCGCCTCCAGCAGATAGAGGGAGACCTCCTTCATCCGGTGGTGCGGCGCGAAGGCAAAGACAAAGTCCGGCTTCGTCTCGCGGAGCATCTCGCGGTAGTCGGTATAGACCGGGCAGCCGTAGGGGGCGGCGATGCGCGCGGCGATGGCGGCGCTGTCGTCGCTGACGCCCACCACGCTCCCCTCCGGCAGGCCGGCGAGATACAGGGGCAGATGCCAGTGGCTCACGCCCAGCAGTGCGATTCTCATGAAAATCTCTCCTTAAGACTTACCGGCAGCGAGAGGCTGCCGGTAAACAGTATAGCATATTTGTTATAAAAGTGCCTTGAGATAATCCGCGCCCTTCTTCATGCCGATGGACGCGTCGGGGATATCGTCGGGGTGCCAGCGGCGCTCGTACTCCATGGAGAGCCAGCCGTCATAGCCGTGCTCTTTAACGGAGCGGAGGATCTCTGGCCAGGGCACCACGCCCTCGCCCACGATGCGGGTGTAGACGTTGCGCTTGGACTCGTCCGGGTGGGAGACCTCGTCGGAGGTGAAGGCGACGCCCTCCTTGAAGACCAGATCTTTGACGTGCATATAGGCCACATAGTCCTGCTGGACGGCGATGGCCTCCTGGTAATCCTCCTTGCCGGTGAAGCTGAGATTGGCCTGGTCGTAGAGGATGCGCACGTTGGGGTGGTTGATCTCCCGGATCATGTCCACGCTCTCACGGGCGGAGACGCACATGGTGTTGAAGTGGTTCTCGATGACCAGGGTCACGTCCTTCTCAGCGGCCTTGTCGCCGAGAAACCGCATGGCCTCCACCAGGCGCTGACGGCGCTCGGGGAGGGCTTCGGTGTCGCCGGCCTGGAGGTTGCCGCCGTAGATGCGGATGTAGTGGGCGCCGAGAAACTCGCAGGCGTCGATGACCTTGCCGATGTCGTCGATCTCCTTCTGGCGCAGCTCGTCATTGAGATCGTTGAAGTAGGAGTTGTAGGGAGTGAGGGCGGAGATCTCGATGCCGTTTTCGGCGGCGGCCCGCTTCACGGCCTCCAGCTCCTCGGGCAGGCAGGCGGCGGAGATGCCGCTGCGGTAGCCGTCCTGTACCACGATCTCGGCACCGTCGATGCCGATGTCATGGAACAGCTTGATGGCCTCAAGCACGGTGTACTCCGGTGTGCCCATAGTGTGTCCCGCGATCTTCATGGAGAGACCTCCTTATTCCATACCGGGCAGACCGGCGGTGCGCAGGATTTTGTCCAGCAGCACGTGCGTCTTGAAGGCCTCTTCCGCATTGGTCAGGGGCACCTTGTCCTCCTTGAGGCAGTCGATGAAGTGGCGGATGGCATAGCTGAAGCCCAGCTTGTCCTCGCTCTTGGCCCAGCCCATGTTGACGGGGGTCATATCGACGGTGTGCTCGCCCTCGCTGTCGGTGATGGTGACCGCGTCCGGCATGCGGATAAAGGCGCTGTGGTTGCCGCCGTGGATCTCATAGCTCTCGTTCCACTGACCGGAGGCGCGGTCGGCGATCAGCATGCCCGCGGCGCCGTTTTCAAAGCGCAGCATGGCGGTGGTGAAGGTCTCGTAATCGGGGTCGGTGTACTTGGAGATGGCGTTGACCTCCGCGACCTCGCCGCCGAAGTAGCGCATCAGGTCGACGACGTGCACCGCGTTTTCCAGCGTGGCGTGGTACTCGGTGGCGGGGCGGTTCTTCTGGCCGATGATGACGTCGGGGACGATGTCGGTGTAGACGGCCTTGGCCTTCTGCACCACGGGGGCGTAGCGGCGGTTGAAGCCGATCATCAGGGTTTTGCCGGTCTGCTGGGAGATCTCCACCATGCGCGCGGCGTCGGGGATGGTGGTGGCCATGGGCTTCTCGCTGTAGACGTTGACGCCGTGCTTGAGCAGGAACTCGATCTGCTGGGCGTGGGCGGCCTTCGGGGTGAGGACGAAGGCACCGTCGAGGCCGAGATCGACCAGGGCCTCCAGGGACGAGACGGCGTTCTCCGCGCCGCAGAGGCGCTGCGCCTTCTGGGCCTTTTCAATATGGTTGGCCATGATGCCCACGATCTCCACGTCGTCGAAGCGGGGCAGCACGGGCAGGAAGTTGTTGGTGGACACGTAGCCCACGCCGATGATGCCTACACGGATCTTATCTTTACTCATGGATGCCTTCCTCCTTGCAGTACTCGTTGTAGATCTCTTCCAGGGTCTTCTTCTCTTCGTCGGTCAGGGGACGGTGCGGAGCGCGGCAGGCGTCGCAGCGGATCACGCCGCGCAGCTTGAGCAGGGTCTTGAGAGCGGGGATGCCGGGGATGCCGGCGAGCTTCCGGTCGGTTTCCACGATCTTGCGCTGGGTCTCCATGGCGCCCTGGAAATCGCCCTCGTTGAACTGGCGGTACAGACGCTCGAAGCGCTCATAGAAGATGCTGCCGGGGCCGGAGACGGTGCCCACGCCGCCGGTGGCAAGGCACTGGAGAAACAGACTGTCGCAGCCGATCAGCAGCTGGGGCTTCCGCCCGTCGGTGTTCAGGTAATCCTCCACCCGCATCAGATCGGGGCAGGAGTACTTGATGCCGACGATGTTCTCGAAGTCCTTCATCAGCCGGTGCAGCAGGGCGGGCTTGACGTCGTTGGTGGTGCAGCCGGGGATGTTGTAGATGTAAACCGGGAAATCCTTGGGCAGGCCGCTGACCACGGCGGCATAGTACTGATAGAGGGACTCCTCGTCCATGCCGAAGAAGGCGGGGCTCATGACGCCGATGCCGTCGGCGCCGATGGTGACGGCGTGCTTCGCGTGGGAGGCGGTCTCGGCGGTGGTCATGCTGCCGCACTGGATGAACAGGGGCAGGCGATGGCTGTTGGTCTCGGTGATGACCTCGGCGATATGCTCGCGCTCGGCCTGACTCAGCAGCAGGCTCTCACCGTTGGTGCCGTTGGGGTAGAGGGCGTCGACACCGGCATCCGCCAGGAAGTTTACAAAATTGCGCAGGGAGGCGTCGTCCACGCTGCTGTCCTCGTTCATGGGGGTGATCATGGGGATGACAAGGCCCTTCAGTCTTTTCTCGTACATCGTTGTTGCTCCTTTATATTTTACTGAAATGTGATTACGGATTTGATGGCTCTGCCGCTCATCATGTCCTCAAAGGCGCGGATGGCGTCCTTGGTCTCGTAGACGGTGATGATCCGGCGCAGATCGTCCTGAAGCTTGACCAGCATGTCCAGGGAGGCCGAGCTCCCCTCGGCGTTGAGATTGGGGTAGGGGCCCTTGGCGCCCACGATGGTCAGCTCCTTGCGCATGACCGGGCGCATCTCCACCTTGTCGGCAAAGCCGGCGTAGACGCTGCCCACCACGATGCGTCCCGCGGGGCGGACAATGTTGATGGCATTCTGCAGCGCGGCGTAGTTGCCGGAGAGCTCCACCACCACGTCGGGCCCGTAGGGGCCGAAGACCTCGCGCACCTGGTCGAGCCAGTCGGGGGCGCTGCTGTCGATGGCGTCCATGAAGCCGATCTCCCGCACCTTCTCCAGGCGGGAGGGCTTGTTGACGATGCCCACCACGAGACCGGCGCCCATGGCCTGCAGGAGTCTGGCGGTGATGAAGCCCATGGGACCCATGCCGATCACGGCCACGGTGTCGCCGGGCTGGATATTGGCTTTCAGCGCCACCTCGTAGGAGCAGTTGGTGGGCTCCAGCAGGGAGGCGGTGATGTCGTCGATGGAGTCGGGGAGGGGACTTAAAAAGCTGTTTTCCGTGGTGTGCAGCACGCCGGTCTCCCGGGCAAAGCCGCCGGGGAGGAAGGCCTCGTTCATGCTCTTGCAGTAGCTGGCCAGGCCGTGGCGGCAGTTCCAGCACTTGCCGCAGGCGCGGCTGACCTCGCTGGCCACGCGGGTGCCCAGGGGGATCGAGTCGGCGCCGGGGGCGGCGTCCACCACCACGCCGGCAAACTCATGGCCGAAGTAGCGCTCCTCCTTCAAATCCCGCTTGCCGCGGAACAGCGCGATATCGCTGCCGCAGATGGCACAGGCGGAGACCTGCACCTTTACCATGCCGGGCAGGAGGGCGATTCCCTCCCAGTCGTCCCGGAGCTCCAGCTTTCCGTAATCCACCAGAGACAGTTTCTTCATCGCTTTTGCCTCTCCTTTTCACGCCGTACAGCGGGCTGTTTTCACCAGCCGTCTTCGAAATGCGCTGAGTCAACTCTTTGGCGTGGGAACGTTTTCATACAGGCTTGGCTTCATTATACTGACCGGCCATTTTCCTGTCAATAGTCCATTATTACCAAAAAAACACGGCAAAACTGATCATTTCAAACAAAATGATACGATGGAAGAACGCGCCCTACTATATTAGAATAAAGGCGCTTATAGACGTACTGTGAAAATATTTTTCACAAGATTTATAGGGGCACGGCAGACAGGCATGAAAAAGAGCGCGCCATTTCAGCGCGCTCTTTTTCATGAGACTGTCAAGATGATGCTTTTCCTGAGGATGATAGAGCAACATGGAAGAGCTTATTTCGCGGACACCAGACCGCCGGAGCTCTCCCGGATGACGAGCTCGTAATTGAGCACGTCCCGCCAGTTCGAAAGCTCCTTGCCGGAAATGAGATCCAGCAGCTTCTCCATGGCCCTGGCGCCGATCTGGTACTTGGGCTGCCGCACGGTGGTGAGGGTGGGGGTGAAGAGAGTGGACATGCTGATATCGTCAAAGCCGGCCACGGCCACATCCTCCGGCACCTTGAGACCCGCGTCGTTGAGGGCGCGGATGGCGCCGATGGCCATGGTGTCGCCACTGGCCACCAGGGCGGTGAAATCCCGGCGGGCGTTGAGCAGGGCGGAGACAGCGTCATACCCGCCCCGGATGCTGGCGTCACAGTGCAGGATCAGATCCGGATCCACCTTAAGTCCCCGCTCCCGCAGCGCCTCCTGAAAGCCGCCGAGACGGTCCTGGTAGAGCAGGATGTCCGAGGGCCCGGCCAGATAGCAGACCCGCCTGTGGCCCAGGTTGAGCAGATAGCCGGTGATGTCCTTGATGGCCTTGATGTTGTCGATGGTGACGTTGGGAATGGTGGTGTCGGCGAAGTAGCGGCAGGCGATCACGATGGGGTACTGCCGCGCCAGCTGTTTGAGCTTGTCCTTCTGGATGCCCGTGGAGAAGGTGATGATCCCGTCCACCAGCTTCTGGGCCAGCATGTCGCAGCAGCGCATTTCGATGTCGCCCTTGCCGTGGGAATCCACCAGCAGCAGGGCGTAGTCGTGTTTGTTGGCCACGCTCTCGATCCCGGCGAGGATCTCGGAATAAAAGGTATTGCCGATGGAGGGGACGATGACCAGGATGTTCTTGGTCTGCTGGGTCCGGAACTGCTGGGCCAGGCGGTTGGGGTGGTAGTCCAGCCTGCGGATGGCCTCCTCCACGCGCTCCCGGGTTTCCGGCAGCACATTGGAAGCGCCCTGGATCACGCGCGAGACGGTGGAGATGGACACGCCGGACTCTCTGGCGACGTCGTGGATCGTGGGCATGGTGCACCCTCCTTACTATCTATATATACGCAATCAACATGCGGAAGCGAAAGATGCTTCTGGCATGAATCATATCATGAGAAGTGCGGGAAGTCAATGGAAAGAATGAAAACGTTATTACGAAAACGGCGGCAGTTCCCCGCAGAGAAATCGGCACCTTGTGCAAACTGCAACAATAGAAAGTGGAAAAATTATCAATACTGACAATTGAAAAGCCCGAAAACCCATGCTAGAATGGGTATCGTAAAAGGCAGATTCAAAAAAGCGAGACCCCATTGAAAACGCCCTTATTTTTTTAGAAAAGCGTGGGAACGTTTTCATAAAACCCGCAAAAGTCTGTGTCCCCAAGCAAGATGAAGTCCTCCTGCCAGAGACTTCAGACGCTGCCGAAGCGGTGGCAGATGCTTCAAGCAGCGAACTCCCTTTCCGCACAGCCCCCGCACAACCATGTTTTCAATTTTATATGGCATAAAATGAAAGGAGACAACATGAAAAAGAACGTCAAGCGGATCATTGCTCTGCTCAGCGCGATGATCATCATCCTCTCCCTCGCGGCCTGCGGCGGCTCCGGCAATTCCGGCAGCTCCGCCGGTGCCCCTGCCGCCAGCGGCTCCGCTGCTGCCGGCTCCGACTACAAGAAGTTTGTAATGTCCAGCGCCTCCGATCCCGGCAACTACCTCCCCTTCAACGCGGACAACTCCGTCAGACAGACCTGCGCCCTGTTCTTCTATGAGAACCTGTTCGACATGTTCGGCGAGAACGGCGGCCTGCGTCCCGTCATCGCGGAGAGCTATGAGCGCACCGCCGAGGGCACCTACGTCGTCAAGATCCGCCAGAACGTGCACGACCACAACGGCGAGCCCATCAACGCAAACGACGTGGTCTTCAGCTTTGTGACTCCCATGGAGCTCGGCGAGCGCACCTCCACCCTGGGCGACCTCAAGAGCGTCAAGGCCCTGGACGATTACACCGTTGAGTTCTTCTTCGAGCCCGATGCCCTCGGCACCTTCGAACGCGCAGTGAACAGCTCCCCCATCGTCAGCCAGAAGTCCTACGAGGCCAGCGCCACCGGCTTCTCCAGCGACCCTGTCGGCACCGGCCCCTACTACATCAAGGAGTGGACCAACGGCGCCAACATCGTCTTCGTGAAGGACGAGAACTACTGGGGCAAGGACATGGGCTTCAACAACCAGGGCCTGGATGAGGTCGAGATCAAGTTCATCGCCGAGCCTGCCCAGGTCGCCATCGAGCTTGAGACCGGCAACATCGACTTTGCTTACAACGTGTCCTCCAAGGATGCCGACTCCTTTGTCGACATGCCCGGCTTCACCGTCACCAACGTTCCCTTTGCCCAGGTCCGCGGCCTCGGCTTCAACTGCGATCCCGCCAGCGTCTGCTCCGACGTCCGCATCCGTCAGGCCATCTGCTACGCCATCGACAACGCCGGTATCCTCAAGAGCGTGTACGATGACAAGGGCGGCGTTGCCACCTGCCTGGCCGTTCCCGAACCCGAAGCCGGTCTGGTCGTCGACTTCGACCCGGCCTGGAAGAACATGAACCCCTACCCCTACAACGTTGAGAAGGCCAAGGAGCTCATGGCCGAGGCCGGCTACCCCGACGGCGGCCTGAAGCTCAAGCTCATGGCCAAGGATATGGATGAGTACCGCTCCACCTGCCAGGTCATCCAGGCCAACCTCGCCCAGATCGGCATCGACGTTGAGATCCTCTGCTACGAGAACGCTCTGTACCAGACCTACCGTTACCAGCCCGACGCCTTCGACTTCTACTGCATCGGCATCTCCAACAACAACGTCCCCTACGTCCCCGTGGGCTGGAAGTGGTACGTCGGCCGCCACGCTGACACCGGCGCCAACGTCCTGTTCCAGAAGGACGACCACATGGAAGAGCTCATCAACAAGGCTCTGGGCTTTGACACCCACAGCTATGAGACCGTCGGCGAGCTGCAGGACTACATCCTCGAGACCGCCTGCATGTACCCCTACGTCTACACCTACACCCCCTACGTCCATGTGGACACCGTCTCCAACCTGGTGTTCCGCGATGTGTGGTTCTTCCCCCACATGAGCACCATCGCTGACAACTTCGTCAGCCACGCCTGATCGCACTCATGAAACCCGGGTGCGGAGAACCCTCTCCGCACCCCTTTTTGACCTGACAGATACACAGACTCCACGAAGAAGGAGGAAGTTCGTGTGGTAAAATATACCCTGAGAAGACTGCTGCTTCTGATCCCGGTGGTGCTCGGCGTCGCGCTTCTGATCTTCATCATCATGAGCTTTACGCCCGGCGACCCCGCGGTCATCATCCTCGGCGAAAACGCGACCATGGAGCAGGTGGCGGCCCTGCATGTGAAGCTGGGCCTGGACCAGCCGCTGCTGGTGCGCTTCTTCAATTATATCAAGGGCATTCTCCTGCACTTTGACTTTGGCACCTCGTATACCAACGGCCGCCCGGTGCGGGACGAGATCCTGCAGCGCTTCGGCTATACCTTCAAGATCGCGGCCTTCAGCATGGTGTTCTCCCTGGGCATCGGCGTGCCCCTGGGCATCGTCGCCGCCCTCAACCGCAACACCTGGAAGGACAATCTCTCCATGTCCGTCGCCCTCATCGGCATCTCCATGCCGACCTTCTGGTTCGGCCTGGTGCTCTCCATCATCTTCGCCCTGAAGCTCCGCTGGCTCCCGCCCTCCGGCGTCGGCAGCATCAAGAACTATATCATGCCGTGTCTGGCGGTCTCGATGCCGGGCATCGCGGGTCTGGCGCGGCAGACGCGTTCGAGTCTGCTGGAGGTCATCCGCGCCGACTACATCACCACCGCCCGCGCCAAGGGCCAGACCGAGAGCGTCATCACCTTCCGCCATGCCCTGCGCAACGCCCTCATCCCCGTCATCACCCAGGCGGGCGCCGTGTTCGGCCTGCTGATGTGCGGCACGCTGGTGGCAGAAACGGTCTTCACCATCCCCGGCCTCGGCACCTACATGATTACCGCCATCAAATCCCGCGACTACCCCGCCATCCAGGGCGCGGTCATCCTGGTATCCATCGCCTTCAGCGTCGTCATGCTGCTGGTTGACCTGCTGTACGCGGCGGTCGATCCCCGCATCCGGGCGCAGTTCAAGAACGGAGGTTGAGTATGACTGAGCAAGCTGTGAAAACGACAGAGCAGACCGGACGTGTCAAGCGGCAGTCCATGTTCATGATCACCATGCGCCGCATGGCCAAGAACAAGCTGGCCGTGGCCGGCCTCGTCATTCTGCTGCTGATGGTGCTGATCGCCCTGCTGGCGCCTGTCATCTCCCCCTACCCCTTTGAAGAGACGGATCTGTACAACACCTTCGACGCCCCCAGCAAGGCCCACCTCTTCGGCACCGACGAACTGGGACGCGATATCCTCAGCCGTCTGATGGTCGGCACCCGCTACTCCCTGCGCATCGGCCTGCTGTCCGTGCTGTTCTCCGCCGTGATCGGCATCGCCCTGGGCTGCATCAGCGGCTACTTCGGCGGCCACACCGACGGCATCATCATGCGCGTCATGGACGTGTTCTCCGCCATCCCGCCGCTGGTTCTGGCCATCGCCATCTGCGCGGTGCTGGGCCCCGGCATCAACAACTGTATCCTCTCCATCGCCGTCAGCGGCGTGCCCACCTTTGTCCGCATGGCCCGCGCGTCGGTGCTGAACATGCGCAAGGTGGAGTATCTGGAGGCCGCCACGTCCATCAACTGCACCACAGCGCAGATCATCGTCAAGCACATCCTTCCGAACATCCTGGCTCCGCTGATCGTCCTGATGACGATGCAGGTGGCCACCAACATCCTGACCGCCTCGCAGCTGAGCTTCATCGGCCTCGGCGTGCAGCCGCCCAACCCCGAGTGGGGCGCCATGCTGGCCGCCGGCAGAAACTACATCCGCAACTATCCCCACATGGTCATTTTCCCGGGCGTTGTCATCATGCTCGCGGTGCTCTCGCTGAATATGCTGGGTGACGGTCTGCGCGACGCGCTTGACCCGAAGCTGAAAGACTGAGGGAGGGTTGATTATGTCCGAAGAAATCAAAAAAGAAAATGACATCCTTCTTTCGGTGAAAGATCTGGAAGTGGTCTATACCTCCGCGGGCGCTGTGATCCACGCGGTCAACGGCGTGTCCCTGGAGATCGAGCGCGGCAAGAGCCTCGGCCTCGTGGGCGAGACCGGCGCCGGCAAGACCACCATTGCCAAGTCCATCATGGGCATCCTGCCGGATCCCCCGGCCAAGGTGCTGGGCGGCGAGATCTTCCTGGACGGGGAGGATCTGCTCAAGACTCCCGAGAAGGAGATGCGCAAGATCCGCGGCAAGAAGATCGCCATGATCTTCCAGGACCCCATGACGGCCCTCAACCCCCTCATGACCGTGGGCGACCAGATCGCCGAGGTCATCTCCCTGCACGAGCACGTCAACAAGAAAGAGGCTATGCAGAAGGCCGTGGACATGCTGGAGATGGTCGGCATCCCCGGCGAGCGCTACGGCGAATACCCCCACCAGTTCTCCGGCGGCATGAAGCAGCGCGTGGTCATCGCCATTGCTCTGGCCTGCAACCCGGAGCTGCTGCTGGCCGACGAGCCCACCACCGCCCTGGACGTGACCATTCAGGCCCAGGTCATGGAGATGATTGCCGATCTGCAGAAGAAGCTCAACACCGCCATGATCCTCATCACCCACGATCTCGGCATCGTGGCCGAGTCCTGCGACAAGGTCGCCGTCATCTACGCCGGCGAGATCGTGGAGCTGGCCAGCAAGGAGGATCTGTTCCTGGATCCCCGCCACCCCTACACCATCGGCCTGTTCGGCTCTATCCCCAGCCTGGCCGAGGATGTGGACCGCCTCACGCCGATCCCCGGCCTGCCGGCCAACCCCGAGAAGCTGCCGGAGGGCTGCCACTTCCATCCCCGCTGCAACCGGTGCACGGCTGCCTGCAAGAGCGGCGAGATCCCCTTCGTGGAAGTTACGCCGAACCACTTCGTCCGCTGCGCCCTCTGCGCGGACAAGAAGGCCGAATAAGAGACGGGAGGTTCAGATAGAATGGATACCCCTATGATCGAGGCAAGACACCTCAAGAAATATTTTGATACCCCCCACGGCAAGCTCCACGCGGTGGACGATGTGACCTTCACCATCGCCAAGGGCACCACCATGGGCGTCGTCGGCGAGTCCGGCTGCGGCAAGTCCACCCTGGGCCGCACCATGATCCACCTGCTGGAGAGCACCGAAGGCCAGATCTTCTTCAACGGCGAGGACATCACCCACGTCGACAAGAAAAAGCTGCGTGAGCTGCGCGAGCAGATGCAGATCATCTTCCAGGACCCCTACTCCTCCCTCAACCCCCGCATGACCGTGTTTGAGACGGTGCAGGAGCCCCTGATCCGCTCCAAGCGTTTCTCCAAGGCGGAGATCGTCGAGCGGGCTGAGACCATCATGACAACGGTCGGCCTGGACGAGCGCCTGTGGAATTCCTACCCCCACGAGCTGGACGGCGGCCGCCGGCAGCGTATCGGTGTGGCGCGCGCCATCGCGCTGGATCCCGCCTTCATCGTCTGCGACGAGCCGGTCTCCGCGCTGGACGTGTCCATCCAGGCCCAGATCCTCAACCTCATGCAGGACCTGCAGGAGCAGAAGGGCCTGACCTACATGTTCATCACCCACGACCTGTCCGTCGTGCGGCACATCTCCACTCACATCTGTGTCATGTACCTGGGCCAGCTGGTGGAGACCTGCCCCTCCAAGGAGCTGTTCCGCATGCCGATCCACCCCTACACCAAGGCGCTGCTGTCTGCGGTTCCCTCCACGGACATCCTGCACAAGAAGGAGCGCATCCTGCTCCAGGGCGAGCTGACCTCTCCCATCAACCCCAAGCCGGGCTGCCGCTTTGCCGCGCGCTGCAACTACGCCTGCGAGAAGTGCCACCAGCCCCAGACGCTGGAGGAAGTCTCTCCCGGACACTTCGTCTCCTGCTGCCGGGCCAAGGAGATCAACTGAGCCTGAAACGGAAAATGCCGTCCCGGTCGGGGCGGCATTTTTCCTTGTGGAAGAATCCATTCTGCCGGTGTACAATGAGACTGGCAGCGATACGATAAAGGAGAATGACACATGAGCTTCCTCTGCACCTTCGATGCCCCCGTCGTAAAGACGAAAGCCGGCAAGCTGCGCGGCTTTGAGATGGACGGGATCTATCAGTTCCGCGGCGTGCCCTACGCCGAGGCCGAGCGCTTTCTGCCCCCCACGCCCGTCACGCCCTGGGAGGGGATCCGGGATGTGAGCATGTACGGCCCTGTGTGCCTGACCCTGAACCGCCCCGGCCTGAAGCCCTACGGCATGGACTTCGGCATGCGCTACTGGCCCCAGAGCGAGAACTGTCAGGTGCTCAACGTCTGGACGCCGTCGCTGGACGAGACGGCGAAGAAACCCGTCATGTTCTGGATCCACGGCGGCGGCTTCAGCGACGGCTCGTCCCTGGAGCTGGTCAGCTATGACGGCGAGAATCTCAGCCGCGGGGGAGACGTGGTGGTGGTCTCCATCAACCACCGCCTGAACATCCTCGGCTACTTTAACCTCTCCGAATTTGGAGAGAAGTACGCCCTCTCCGGCACTGCGGGCATGGACGACATCGTCATGGCCCTGCGGTGGGTGCGGGACAACATCGCCCGCTTTGGCGGCGACCCGGACAACGTCACCATCTTCGGGCAGTCCGGCGGCGGCATGAAGGTCGATACCCTCATGCAGATGCCTGCCGCTGCGGGCCTCTTCCACAAGGCCATCATCGAGAGCGGCATCACCGACCTCATCAAAAAAGACGCGGCGGAGGACAGCAAAAAGGTCGCCCGCGCCGTGGTGGAGGAGCTTAGGCTGAGCAAAGACACCATCGACGAGATCCAACGCGTCCCCTATGAGACTCTCGCCGCCGCCTGGAAGCGCGCTGCGGCAAAGCTCAGCGCCGAGGGCGTCAGCGTGGACTGGTCGCCCATCCCGAACGCGGAATACCCGGGAGACCCCATGTTCGTCGGCTTCTCGGAAAAGGCGAAGACGACCCCGCTGATCGTGGGCGGCGTCGTGGCCGAGCAGCTTCTGTGGCGCGGCAAGATCTACGACCCCGCCGACCCGGAGGAGACGAAGCTGCAGCGTGTGCGTGCGTTCTACGGCGAGGGCGCGGAGCTCATGTTGGAGGAATTCAAAAAGGCCTATCCCGACAAGGACGTCAATGACCTCATGTACGTCGACTCCCGCTTCCGCAAGCCCGCCATCGAGTATATTGCCGCGCGCGTGCAGGTGGCAAAAGCGCCGACCTATTCCTGGATGCTGACCTACGACTTCCCGATCTACGGCGGCCTGCCCGCCTGGCACGGCTCCAACCACGCCCTGGTGTTCAACCAGTGCATCGCTCCCGTGTTCCACGAGCCAGGCTCCCAGCGCCTCGCCGTGCAGATGTCCCAGAGCTATGCGGCCTTTGCCCACACCGGAAATCCCAACAACCCGCAGATCCCGGCCTGGCATCCCTGCGAGCCGGGCCGCGAGGCGGTCATGTGCTTTGACAGCGTGTGCGAGGAAAAGGTCAACTACGACCATGCCCTCATGTCCGCCCACGTCCAATACGCCCCGCCCCTGAACCTGCGCCCGAAGTTTTAAGAAGCAACCGACGCAGCGTTCCAACGGCAGGGGGCTGTATTTGCCATCTACCGGCAAGCATCGCCTTTGTCATGATACAAAGGCAGAAGCGGGAGCCCCGGGCTCCTGTTATACCTGAAAAGCGCATCTGTCAAGAATTTTTGACAGGTGCGCTTGCCTTTGGTAGAATAGCGCTGAGCAAACTATCAGGGGATGAGCACATGGATACGACGAAAAACCTGCGGGCTTTATATCTTGCGAAGATCCTGTACGAGCAGACGGATGAGGCGCACCCGCTGAGCACCAATCAGCTGATCGCGGCGCTGCAAAAGGAGTTCGGCATCTCTGCCCATCGCGTCACGATTTATGAAGACATGGAGCAGCTGCGCTCCTTCGGGCTGGACATCTACACGGTCAAGTCCACACAGAACAAATACTGTCTCGCCTCCCGGCTCTTCGATCTGCCGGAGCTGAAGCTGCTCATCGACGCGGTGGAGTCCTCAAAGTTCATCACCGCGAAAAAGAGCGAGGAGCTGGTAGAGAAGATCGGCCGCCTGGGCAGCCGCCACAGCGCCGACGCCCTGCGCCGGACGCTCTACGCCGAGGGGCGCATCAAACCGGAGAACGAGAAGATCTATTATATCGTCGACGCCATCCACGAAGCCATCAACAACGGGAAGCAAATTGCGTTTCCCTATTATCAGTATAACGGCCGCCGGCAGCAGAAGCTGAAAAACGGCGGCGCCGAGTATATGTGCAGCCCCTGGATGCTGGTGTGGAATGGCGACTATTACTACCTGCTGGGCCACACGGAGAAGCACGGGGTCACGCCCTTCCGGGTCGACCGCATCGCCGCGGCGCCCCGCATCCTGGAGGAGGACGCCGTGCCGCAGCCGGAGGATTTTGACATCACCCGCATCAACACCATGTTCGGCATGTTCATCGGTGAGCCGCAGCGGGTGACGCTCCTTTGCGACAACAGCGTCATGGATCACATCGTCGACCGCTTCGGTGACGAGGCGGAGACCGAGCCTGTGGACGGCAGGACCTTCCGGGTCACGGTGCTGATGACTGCCAGCAAGCCCTTCTTCGGCTGGGTCTTCGGCTTCGACGGCAAAGTCCGCATCACCGCCCCGGCGAAGGTGAAGCGGGAGTATGAGAAGATGCTGCAGAGGGCAGCAGAGAACAACTGACAAGGAGGCGCTATTACACCACTTTCATTTATCGTTGAAATCAAGTGATAGATAATCCGTTTCAGCTCAACAAAAACTGACAGGTTTGCACACATGTCCATTTTTAATTGTGATTTCGAAGCGGCCAGATTTCTTCGTTCAGAGATAGATACGATATTAAATTCTGAAAACAGCTTGTCCAAATCAGGTAATTGGACATTAAGGCCAGTTGAGATCAATTCCTTGACTTTGGACGATGAGAGCCCTTTCTTTTCAAAAATCTCATTAACAGAAGTACATTTTTCGTCTATTTCACAATTGAACCTAGCGTCAAGTTCACTGTAAAGAAGTTGATATATTGCCTTGACGGTGGCGACTTGCAAATCTGGAGATTGGGAAAAGAGAAAATTGGAAAACGAATGTTCTATTTCATCTTTATGACCCTTTGTCGAAAGCTGAGTGCGGATAAAACAGAATTTCGATAAGTCCACATCCGCAGGTGGAATGCCCTGATCGGCAGCAATTGCATTTTGAATTTTTGCTATGTTTTTCTGAATAGCAGGATCAGATAGGTTCGTTAGTTCATTGTGAAAAACAGGTTTTTCAGAAGCTTCAATGTCCGTATTACACACTAATGAAGCGGTACCAACGTATTCTCCATACTTCACGGCGTTAGCATATAGTTTCTCGAACCACTTTTCCGCTATGACCGTGGTTAGTTTTATCGTTTTCCCCGCATTTTTGGTCTTGATTTGGTATAAGTGTATTTTTGTCGGTTCTGCCGGATCACAAATGACAGAAACATCTTCAATATAATCCATTAAAACAATGTAATTGGCAGAGAAAAAGTCCATGATCAGTTGAATAGCATAACTGATTTGAACAGTTAACCTATTCTTCGTTCTTGACCCATATATTTCTTTTTCGTTTGATTCAATCAGCTCAAAAAGTGACATGACTTGCACGCCTCCTGCCTTTTGTATAATGATTATAGCATTATGATTTCCCCAACACAAGGTAACACCATATAAAAAGTCGAATTCACAGTCATATGTCGAGTTTTGCATTCTATTTGTTCTAATCCGTTTCACCATGAAACGGATTTTTTGTATATAGAAAACCACTCGCTAGGCGAGTGGTTCAAAAGAAGCCTAATGGCGATGATGTAGACGAAAAAACTCCCTTTGCTTTAGAATAGAGGTGCGGTCCGCCAACTGCACAAGAAAAGCAAAGGGAGGTCATTCAAATGAACGACACGAATAGTTTATCGCATTTGAGTTGGAATTGCAAATATCACATAGTGTTTGCGCCGAAATATCGGCGGAAAGTGTTCTATGGAGAGAAAAGGCGAGAGGTCGGAGAAATATTACGGACACTATGTAACTGGAAGAAGATCAAGATCATAGAAGCGGAGGTATGCCCAGACCATGTACATATGCTGGTAGAGATACCGCCGAAGGTGTCTGTGTCAAGCTTTATGGGATACCTGAAAGGGAAGAGTAGCTTGATGATCTATGAGAAGTACCCAGAGTTGAAGTACAAGTACCGAAACAGGGAATTCTGGTGTAGAGGGTACTATGTAGACACAGCAGGAAAGAATGCAAAAAAGATAGAAGAATACATCCGCCATCAGTTGGACGAGGACAAAGCCGGGGAACAACTGACGATGCCAAATTTCTGAGAAAACCCGTTCACGGGTAGCAAGTAACAAATCTCTCGCGGCTGGCGGATCGTACTTGCGTGACGTGACGCGCGTGCTAGTATCATAGGGCTTCGCCCGCATATGAAAATCCACCGGCTTTGCCGGTGGATTCTTAATCTATATATACCGCAAGCCCTAATCCACACCGAAAGGAGGTATGCCATGTTTTTTACCAATGGCGATCATCGGGCTTTTGAAAGTCTCATGCGGGACAAGCCCGGAGATAACTACGATAGCGGCACGGACGGCCCGTTTCCGGAGTGCCGGAGCTGCCGCTGCCACCGACCGCAATGGAAGGATCGGTACTGCAAGTACGCCGAGTGTCCCTACACCCCAGGCCGCATGACCGCCATCGGCAAGGGCAATCTGCCGGGGAAAGGAGGTGAGGCCACCCGTTAATCACCTTTCCCAAAACTACGCGAAAAGGAGGAACAATGCCCTTAGCCAAGAACAAATGGCGCAAAAGCATCGCTGTGCTGCTCTGCGCTATGCTCATCTTCAGCACAGCATTCTCAGTCACGGCATTCGCAGATAATGCCGTCGTAACCAGCGGCTCCATGTATTCGTACTTCCAGACCTTTTCCTCAAAAGGTCAATGGGTAGACGTGATGACGCCCTCTCATTGGATCACGGACACGGGAGAAGTGGCCTACTGCCTGCAGACTTCCAAGGACAGCCCGTATAACAGCGGCTACCACACCGTAGAAGGATCGGACTACTACGATCAGCGAACCTTGACTGGCCTATATGCGATCCTTGAAAACGGCTACCCTGTGACCACGGGCGGCTTTAGCGACGAGCAGGCCAGGTATGCCACCGCCAACGCAATCCGTTTTTGGTGCGCGGAAAACTACTGTGAAGGGATGCCCCAATACCTCAACCTCAACGTCAACGGCGATTGGATCAGAGGCAAATATGGGTATGAGGATCTGTACAACTGGTGCCTCGGCCTTGTCCAGAAAGCGCGAGACCAGGCGACAAGCTCCCCCTCCACCGGGAGCATCAGCTTTAGCCCGACCTCTCTCACCTTGACCGAGGACGCCAACGGAGATTATTTCGTTGGCAGCGCAACCGTCAGCAAGAGCATCAGCGGCAGCTACGGCCTGTCGCACAATCTGCCTGACGGCTCCAGCATCACCGGGTACAGCGGGAACAGCGGCGACCGGCTCAGCATCCAAATCCCCACGGGCTACGGAGAACAAAGCTTCACCGTCACCGCCTATGGCAGCCACAGCGCAAACACGGCCAAGCTCTTTTTCTGGCAGCCGGACGCCTACAATCAGCAGCGCGTTGTGACCTGCGTGCTGGACACTGACAGCACCTATGTTGAGGCCAACATGACCGTTATCACGCCAAAAGCCACACCGAAGAATGGCAGCATACAGCTTACCAAGCGGGACGAGGACGGAAACCCTTTGCCGGGTGTTTCCTTTTCCCTGTATGACAGCGCAAAGCAGCAGATCAGCAGCGGAACCACAGACAGCCGCGGCATAATCACCTTTGCAGCTCTCCCGCTGGGTAGTTACTACTATGCTGAAACCGCTGCCTTGCCCGGTTATGTGCTGGACAGCACCCTGTACCCGATCTCCATCACCGAGGGCGGCCAGCTTGTGGCCGTCACTGCCACCAACATCCTTGCACGCGGAAATGTGGCTGTCCTCAAGACCGACGAAACCGGCACGCCTTTGGGCGGTGTACACTTCACGCTGACGAGCAGCGGCGGTCAGATTGTGGCCGAGGGCGACACTCCCGACGACGGCAAGCTGACCTTTTCCGGACTTTTGCTTGGCAGTTACACCCTGCAGGAAACGGCGACTGTTCCCGGTTATGTCCTGGACACGACCCCGATCCCGGTAGAAGTAACCGAGCACGGTCAGACGGTGACGGTAAACGCCACGAACCTTTTTGCCCGTGGGAATGTGTCGGTTCTCAAAACCAATGCGGAAACCGGCGCAGCTCTCCCCGGCGTGCACTTCACGCTGACAGACAGTGCAGGGCAGATCGTGGCCGAGGGCGACACTCCGGAGGACGGAACGCTGACCTTCAGCGGGCTTCTGCTCGGCAGCTACACCCTGCAGGAAACCGCCACCGTGGAGGGCTTCGTCTTGAACGGTGATCCGATCCCGGTGGAAGTCACCGAACACGGTCAGACCGTGGAGATTAGTATGACGAACACCCCGATCCGGGGCAACCTCAAAATTATCAAGCGCGACGCCTACGAGGACACCCCGCTTTCCGGCGCGGGCTTCCGGCTCTTTGACAGCGGCGGGCATCTGATCGACGAGGGCTATACTGACGCAAACGGCGAGCTGACCTTTGAAAGCCTGCTCTATGGCAACTATCAGTATCAAGAGTTTGCGCCCCCGAAAGGCTACGGGCTGGACGATACAGTGTATCCGTTCTCGATCACCGAGCACGGCGTAACGATCACCCAGGAGCGAGACAACCTCCGCAGGCCGGGAACGCTGGAAGTGAAGAAACAGGATCAGAACGGAAAGCCCCTTGCCGGTGCGACCTTCCTCCTGGAGTACTCCACGGACAACGGCGCGAGCTGGACGGCGGTTTTCTCCCGCAGCGGTGATGATGTTCAGACCGGCGGCTGCACCAGCTCCGGCCTCTCTGACGGCCAGCTTACCACCGACGACGGGGGCAGCGTGACCTTCAGCGGCCTCCGGGCAGACAGTGCGATCCTTTACCGCCTTACCGAGACGCAAGCTCCTGTCGGTCATTCTCTGCTTGGCAGTCCTCTCTATGTCGGTACGCTGCCCGTAGAGATCAGCGGCACCGCCGAAGACAGCGAAACTGTGGACGGCGTGACAACCTGCTACACACTCTATGTGACTGCCACTGACGACCCGCTTTTCCGGCTCCCCGAAACAGGAGGCGCGGGCTTTACCTGGCTTTCCTATGTCATGGGCTTTCTGACCATGCCCTACATCATTACGAAACGAAAGGATGAACGCGAAACTTGAAGAAAATCTTTGCGCTGCTGCTCGCTATTTTGGTAGTGAGCAGCTTTTCTATTACGGCCTTTGCCGCTCCCGTGGACGAGGCCACGATTGACACATCCCGCACCGGCACACTGGACATTTACAAGTACGACCTCACCAACGCGGAGAAGGACGGCGTTTGGGACAGCTCCTATGTCAGTACCGGCGTCAAAGATGAAAACGGCGTGGAGGCCGTGCTGGGCGATCCCAGCCGTGTCTCCGCGCTGAATGCTAACGGCAATGCCTACGGGTATGCCATCAAAGGCGTGGAGTTTACCTATGTGAAGGTCGCAGATATTCGCACCTTTACTGAGAGCGAGGACGGCGCGGAGCATATTGAAGTGCTGTACGGCATCGCCCCCACTGAGCAGAACAACGCCTTTCTCTCCGCAATCGGCGTGAGCACAGAAAATCGTTATGCCCCCGCGGATGAAGTGGTAGACGGCATGACCGTGTATTACTACCGCTCTGATGTGCTGATCGACGGCCTGAAAGCCTCCCTGGACGCCAATTCAATTGCTGTCAAGAACGCCCTGGAACGCTATGCGCATGATAACCACGGCGTCGCCATGACCGAGACGGATGCTTACGGCCACACAAGCGCCACCGATCTGCCCCTCGGCCTGTATCTGCTGATCGAAACCCGCGTCCCGGAAATGGTCACGGATACTACCGCACCGTTCCTCGTCTCTCTGCCCATGACCTCTGTTGACGGCACCAACGCCAGCGACGGCGGAACCCGCTGGATCTACGATGTGACCCTGTACCCCAAGAACCTTACTGGCATCCCCACTCTCGAAAAGACGCTGCGTGAGGACAAGGCCGACACGGGCAAGAATGCCGGCAGCACCAGCGACATTACGGACGGTTACGCCCACACCGGAACAGCCTCGGCGGGTGACGTGATCGACTACCAGATCATTTCCACACTCCCCAGCATTACCTCCGACGCGTCCTATCTGACGGATTATACCTTCATCGACACGCTCAGCAAGGGTATCACCTACAACAAGGGCGATGTGCTGTTGGAGTTCTTCAAAGACGAAAGCTGCACCGATCTTGTGGCCTCTTGGGCGGAGCCCTCTGACCGCTTCCTCGTGAGCTACAACACCACCTCGGGCGGCGCAAGCGTCATGACGATCTCCATGACCGCCTCCGGCCTTGCGGAGATCAATTCCGGCAGACAGGTCTATGTGAAGTCCAGCATGGTCAATTCCGGCTATTCCGACTGCACTCTTCGCATCACCTACAAGGCCACGGTGAACAGCGACTCCTCTGTGACCTACGGCGACGCGGGCAACCCCAACGATGTTGTCCTCACCTGGAAGCGCACGAACAGCTCCTACTATGACACCCTCGTTGACGATTGCCACGTCTATCTCTATGGCATTGACATGACCAAGCAGTTTTCCGATGGGCGCGGGGACTTCTCCAAAGTTCAGTTCATCGTCCACAACGACACGGACGGTTATTTCCTCGTCGGCAAGCTGAACGAGACCGAGGGCGTTTGGTATGTGACCGACCATGTGACTGAGGAAAAGGACGCTACCCACTTCATCCCCACGAAGGATGGCAAGCTGATCCTCAAGGGCTTGGAGGACGATACCTACACCTGGACGGAAGTACGGACCGCAAACGGCTATACGCTGCTGAAAAACAGCATCAAGGTCGTGATTTCCCAGACCGAGAGTGAAACTCTTTGCGGCATCTATGGGACGGACGTTCTCGGACTCATTCAGAACGATCCCCGCTACAAGGACGTTGATCCCGGCCTGTACCACAACATGCCCCAGAAGCAGCTCGCCCATAAGTTGCTGACGGCCTCGGCCACAGTAGACAGCAACAAGGTCAACATGACCCCGGACGGCAGCTCGGCCAACGCCTTTGTCCCGTTCACGGTCATCAACACCCGCGGCTTTGACCTCCCGCAGACCGGCTCCTACGGCAACTGGATGTTCCCCGTGGCGGGACTCTCTATGCTGACGCTCTGCGTGGTGGGCATCGTCGCCCTTACCCGCAAAAGCAAGAAGAAAGCGCAGAATACCTAAGCCATACTGACAGACAAGAGGGCGGCCACGGCTGCCCTCTTGTGCTATGAAGGGAAAGTATGAAGAAGAAAATGAAAATCCTGTTTTTGGCTCTATTGCTGATTGTTTCCCTCATTGTCATTCTTTACCCGCTGATCGCCAATTATCTCTCCGAGAAAAATCGCAGCCTCATTGAAACGCAATACACGGAGACCATCAAGCAAATGGACACCTCCGAGCTTGACGCTGCCCGTGCTGCAGCCAGCGCCTATAACGAGACCCTGTTGACCGTTCCGGATAAGCCCTTTACCAAAGACGCGCTTATTAAGGCGTCCGAGAGCTACGATACGCTCTTGAACGTGCGGGAGGACGGTATCATGGGCTATGTGGAGATCCCCGCGATCGGCGTCAATCTGCCCATCTATCACGGTACGGAGGAAAGCACCCTCGACCGGGGCGTGGGACACCTGCTTGGCTCCTCTCTCCCGGTGGGCGGTACAGGAACCCATTGTGTGCTGACCGGTCACAGCGGCCTTGCCGGACAGAAGATGTTTTCGGATCTCAACCTCCTGAAAGAGGGCGACATTTTCTTTCTCCGTGTGCTGGGTCAGACGCTGGCCTATAAGGTGGTCGAGATCTATACCGTTCTCCCGGAGGACACGGGTAAGCTGACGATTGACCCCGGGCGTGATCTCTGCACTCTTGTCACCTGTACGCCCTATGGCGTGAACAGTCACCGGCTGCTGATTCGGGGAGAGCGTACTGAGTATGAGGAAGCGGTCAGCGTGATCGAGGACGCGGAGTTTACTCCCGTGGAGGAATCCACCTGGGGCGACGAATACCGTCATGGCTTGATCTACGGCGGCTTGGCTGTCGCCGGGATCGGTGCCTGTTTTGGCGGCTATAGGGCTATTCTGCACGTGAGAAGGCCGAAGCGGAGGCGGTACGCTATGCGACGAGAGAGAATGAGAGGCAGGCATGAAGCACATTAAAGTAAAACTCATCCTTCTTGTTCTGCTGATCTGCCTCGCCTTTGCCAGCGCAGCCCTTGCGCTGAAGCCGCTGATCGACGGCGCAGAAAAAAGCATTGAGGTCAAGCAGGCCGTGGAAGAATACCGCGAAACGATTGCCGAGATACGCGAGGAAGCAGAGAAAGCCGAAGAAAACGAGGAACAGCATGAGCCTATCCCATATACCCAGCTCTACGAGGATATACAGTTCTATAACCGGCAGCTCTATCTGTTTAAGCAGAACAAGCTGGACAGCAAAAGCGCTTACGAGCAATCCCAATTCACGCTGACAGAATACGGGCTGCCCGACGAAAAGTTCGGCGTTATTACGATCCCCAAAATGGATCTCGAAATGCCCCTGTTCCTCGGCGCGTCGGAGGCGAACATGGCAGCGGGCGCGGCAGTGCTGTCCCAGACCAGCATCCCCCTCGGCGGCAACAACACCAACGCCGTGATTGCCGGACACCGCGGGTACAGCGGCTACCCCTACTTCAAGGAAATAGAGCTGCTGGAAGTGGGCGACGAAGTGACAATTACAAACATTTGGGGAACGCTGACCTACGTTGTAACGGAGATCAAGATCATCAATCCGAATGACGTGAACGCAATCCTCATGAAGACAGAAGTATTTCAGACTGCAAATACTGTAATATCAGCTTTAACCGACTTGGCAAAGAATCGAAATCTGGTGTTTCGAGGATACAGCAAACAAGCTGAGCTTCTCCCTAAAATTATTAGAGAGAAGGATCTTAGTAATAGAGAGATTGAATTGCTCGTAGATTTTGAAAAATACGGCCTCCAATATTTTTCAGTGAATAATGCAATCGATTTCATGTCTTATGCTCAACATTTTGGCCTTCCAACCCGCCTTTTAGATTTCACATACAACCCTTTTATTGCGTTGTTTTTTGCCCTTTTCAAAAGAAAAGGAACCACGAATGCTAATGCTGAGGATAACGAATACTACTACATACGATACTGTGATATTACTGAGCAGATTGTTTTTAACTCTCTGCCAGCGATTATGAGCATTGCGGAAGAATTTGTTAAAGCGGATTCATTTGCATTTCAATGTAAGAAGGGCATTGAAACCATTGATGAAATAATCAAGTCCATTTCGGAAGAATACAGTGATGAAAAAACAAGGCAAATCTTGATGTATTTTTCGATAATCTATAGGACTACTCATAAACATGAAATAACGACCGATCCATTACTGTTTCGTCCATTTATTAATGACCTCCTGAGTAAATTTGAAAATGAGCGAATTCTTCTAATTGATGCCAATCAATGTAGTAGTAGGATTATCATGCAGCAGGGCTTGTTCATGTTTCCGTATTTACTTGACCAGGAAAAGCATAAGGAGATACTGACAAGAAATACGAACCTCATTAAAATCCATAAAGATGCACGTAATGAACTTTTAGAATACTTGGACACCATAGGGCTGAATTCTTTTAGACTTATGCCTGATCTTCAGAATGTATGTGACGCAATAAAGCGAAAGTACACCGAAGAGCGTAAAGGGTCATCAAAGTCCAAAAAAGAATTTGTGTTGAATACATGATATGGAATAAAGGCTTGTTGCTTAACTATAAGTGACAAGCCTTTTTGCACAGTTGATGACATTCCACATTTCAAAAACGGTGCGCCGCTTTGCGGCGCTGTTCCTGCAAGTATGGCATTTGTTAAACACAAACGCCCCTTGTTAGGGGGATACCCCTAAAACCCCACGCGACAATGCGTTTCACCGTGAAACGCAATTACTATACGAAACGGAGGAATGCTATGAAATTCAATTTAGACTTTGCAGCCGGAGCTATCGCAGGTATCTGTCTTATGCGACTTGTTCAGATCATCAGGCACAAGGGCAACAGCCGTTAATTCGTTTCATGGTGAAACGAATTGAGAGAACGAAATCATTTCATTGGGCTATGGCTGGATGAGAAAGAGTACGGACATTTACAGGAACAATGCGCCGTAACTGGATTGAGTGTCAGCGCCCTTATCCGAAAAATGATTGCCGGGACGCAGCTCCGCCCGCGACCGCCGGATCAGTACGCCGCTCTGTTGCGAGAGCTGTCTGCCATCGGCAATAATATCAATCAGATTGCTTACTGGGCTAATGCTCAGAAGAGCATCCGGGAGGCCGAGATCGTGGATGCCGCTGTGCTGGCCCGCCGTGCCTGGGAGCTTGTAAAGAATGGCCTATGACAAGATCATCGTCGTTCGCGCCCGCCTGGATAATCGGATCAGATACGCGCTGAACGAGGCCAAGACACAGCGCCTGGAAAACGGCCAAGTTCTTCAGACCACGATCAACTGTCAGCTTGATACCGCCTACCGGGATATGCTCGAAACCAAACGCCGCTGGAATAAGGAAAACCGCCCCGTGCAGGGCTACCACATTATTCATTCCTTTTCTCCCGGCGAAGTGACGCCCGAGCAAGCCCACCGGCTCAGTGTGGAATTTGCCGAGCGTCTTTTGCAAGGCCGTTTTGAGGCCGTCGTCGCCACCCATATAGATCATGGCCATATCCACGCGCATATCGTGTTTAACTCTGTGTCCTGTACGCAGCCGCCAAGCGTGAAAACAAGGAAACCGGCGTCCTTCACATCATTTCCAACGTGAATTACAGCGCCCAGCTCAACGCCGTTATGGAGGCAATGGGCTACCCTTTGCCGGAAGTGAAGCAGGAGGAACAGGCCGCAAAAAAAGCGAAAGCCCGCGCTCCACAAGAGAGATCCTCCGAAGAGCGCGGGACTGGCTTGAATCAACCGCAGAGGGATGAAAAGCCCTCCACCCGTCAGAAGCTGGCCGAGCTGGACACTGTGGCAAAGCAGAAAAAGAAGCGCGCTCCTGTCCGCCAGAACGACCGGGTACGCTAATCCGTTTCACCGTGAAACAAGTTTTTGGAGGGATGCCTATATAAACCAAAAGTCTTTCCGAGACGCCGCCCCTATGTGGGCGGCGTTTTCCCTGGCCGTGCTGTATCTGGCTGTACTGGCTGCGGGCGTCTATAAGGACGGCATGAATCTCTTTCAGTTCATGGCCGTCTTTCCCGACGCCATGAACAAGCCCTTTGCCCTGCGCTGGACGCCACACACCGTCAAATTCATGCTGGGCGCTCTTGTGATCTACGCCGGAGCAATTTCTGTGTACTATTCCTCCCGCATGAACCGGCGCCCCGGTGAGGAACACGGCTCGGCCCGATGGGGCAGCGTCCGGAAGCTGAACAAGAAGTACAGCGACAAAGACCCGGCCAGGAACGTGATCCTCACCAAGCACTTGTGCATGAGCCTCAACGGGCGGCAGCACATGAGAAACCTGCTTCAGATCGTGGTCGGCGGCAGCGGCGCAGGCAAAACAAGATTCGTGGTGAAGCCCAACCTTTTGCTTGCCAATGCCAGCTTTATCTGCACCGATCCGAAGGGCGAGCTTGTCCGAGCTGTCGCCCCATTCCTTTTACAGCAGGGCTATATCGTCAAGGTGTTCGATCTGATCGAGCCGAGCCATTCCGACAGCTATAACCCTTTCCGCTATATCCGCAAGGACTCCGACGTGTTCCGGCTGATCAACAACTTCATTCAGAACACCACGCCGAAGAACGCCAGCCAGAATGACCCGTTTTGGGAGAAATCCGAAATCGCCCTCGACTCCGCCCTTATGCTTTACCTTCTCCACGAGTCTCCGCCTTATGAGCAGACCATGGAAATGATGCTCACCATGATCGAGTACGGCGGGGCGAAAGAGGACGACGACGATTTTCAATCCGCGCTGGATCTGCTTTTCGAGGCGCTGGAGGAAGAACAGCCGGATCATATCGCCGTGCGGCAGTATCACATTTTCAAGCAGGCGGCGGGCAAGACGGCAAAAAGCATCCTTGTGTCTGCCGCCGTCCGTCTGGCCTCGTTCACGCTGCGGGAGACCCAGGACATTACCGACGAGGACAATTTGGAGCTTTCCAAGCTGGGAGAGCGCAAGCAGGCTATCTTCTGCGTGATCCCGGACAGTAACGACGTGAGCCTCAATTTCCTTGTCGGTATGCTATATACCCAGGCATTTCAAGAGCTGTACTACCAGGCGGACAAGGTACACATGGGCGGCTTGCCTGTGCCGGTACGCCTGATGTTCGACGAGTTTGCAAACGTCGCCCTGCCGGACGGTTACGCCCGCCTGCAGGCGACCATGCGATCCCGCAACATCATGGCCACGATCATCCTGCAAAACATATCCCAGCTCAAAGCCCTGTTCAAAGACGACTGGGAGGGCATCATCGGCAACGCCGATACCTTTGTCTATCTCGGTGGCAATGAGCAGAGCACCCACAAGTATATCTCCGAACAGCTCGGCAAGGAAACCATTGATACCAAGTCCAGCAGCCAGAGCAAGGGGCGCAACGGATCGTTCTCGCAGAGCTTCCAGCAGGCAGGCCGCGAACTTATGACCCCTGATGAAGTTCGTCTTTTGGATAACAGAAACGCCATTGTGTTTATCCGAGGGGAAAGGCCGGTCATTGACGAGAAATACGATCTGATGAAGCACCCCAATGTTCAATACACCGAGGACGGAGGCGCCGCCCCCTACGTCCACAGCCCGCATTGTCTCTACGATATGCGGTATCTACTATCTACAATGGAGGAAGAAACCGAATGAAGAAACCCACTTCCAAACGCGCCAAGATTTTCATGTCTGTGTGGAGCGTCCTCACGCTCTGCGTTGTCTGCTTCAGCACCACCGCCTTTGCCACCGGCGGAGATCCGATCACGGTGGTCAACAATCTGTCTGACTTTATCTTTTCCGCGATCAAGGCTATCGGCATTATTATCCTCGGCTGGGGCATCGTCCAGGTCGGTATGTCGATCCAGAGCCATGACGCCAGCCAGCGATCCCAGGGCTTCCTGTGCCTGTTCGGCGGGCTTGTGATTGCTTTCGCAAAGGAGATCCTTGCGGCTATCGGCGCGGTATAAAAGAAAAGGGGTAATGCGTTTCATGGTGAAACGCATTACCCACTTTGGCAGATGGATCAATCTTCGTCAGCGTACAGGAGTTCGACGAACTGCGCGGGAGAATAAACCGGCATAGGAGCGCCCGCATAATCCTTGAGATTGCGCGTAACAATGCAGTCGATCTCGGCGCGGGCCGCAGCTTCGATCATTACCGCATCCTCATAGTCGGAAATGTCACTTGTAAGCGCCCTCCGGCAGTCGATTCCACAGGTGTCCAGGATCTCAAACAAGTTGAACAGGACGCCGAGAACCTTCTTCGTCTCTTCGGCACTGTGCAGCGCCTTGTGCATCAGGTAGTAAATATCCGTTATGGAATTGGCGGTGAGGAACCCTACACACCGCCGATTTGCCACGGACAGAAATACAGCCTCGGCGTCCTTGTTAAACGGTTCTCTGCTTTGCAGCGCGTCAATGATGATACAGGTATCAATCAGAACATTCATACCGTCTCTAACCGCTCCCTATGTGCCTGCTCAATGGTCATGTCGCCGGGGATGATGCCGAACAAAGATTTTGCCATATCAACTCTGTCCTGATACGGATTCGTGAGCTTAGCAACAACTTTGCCGTTTCGGGTGATGAATACATCTTCCCGTTCCGCCATTAAGAGATACTTGCTTAAGTTCTGCTTCAACTCTGTTGCGGTAATGGACATATAGGACTCCTCCTTTTCGTCAAGATTGGGTTCATCCATATTATATGCCAATCGTACGATTTTAGCAATAGAATCGTACGATTTTTCTCTGGAAACTTTTTGTGAATGTGAGGTGTAAACCATAAGTGATAACTGGGTCATAAGAAACCTCGAGCGCGCCATTGCCACTTGGAACGACAAGCTGGCAGAGCTATGGCAACTGATTACGCAGACGCCAGAGTCCTTTAAGGGCGGGCAGATCTGGGGCGTGATCGTCAACATCAACTCCACTCTGGTCGGGATTGGCTACGGACTGCTGGTGCTGTTCTTTGCTATCGGTATTTTTTCCTCAGCGGCATCCTTCCGGGAACTGCAAAGGCCGGAGTTTGCGCTGCGTCACTTCATCCGCTTTGTGCTTGCAAAGGTGGCCGTTGGCCGGGGCATGGAGCTGATGACCGCAATCTTCTCCATCTGCGGCAGCGTCGTGTCCGCGTCTATGAACAGCATTGGCGGAGGCGTATCCACAACGGCGACTCTCCCTGCCGCGATCGTGGACGCCATCGAGGATGTGGGCTTTTTGCAGAGCATCCCGCTATGGCTGGTGTCCTTCCTCGGCAGTCTGCTCATTACCGTTCTGTCCTTTATCCTGATCCTCACGGTGTACGGACGCTTTTTCAAGCTGTACATCTATACGGCCATCTCTCCCCTTCCCTTTGCATCCTTTGCCGGAGAGAACACCGCCGGGATCGGCAAAGCCTTCGTGAAGTCCTACATCGGCGTTTGCCTGGAAGGTGCTGTGATCGTGCTGGCCTGCTTGATCTACTCGGCTTTTCTTTCCAGCTCCGCGCCGGTGGTGGACAGCAGCCTGCCCGCTGTGACAATGGCCTGGGAATACATCGGAGAGCTTGTTTTCAATATGCTGGTATTGACCGGGCTTGTAAAAGGCGCGGATCGAATCGTCCGCGAAATGTTCAGTCTATAACTAAGTATCCACGCGCATGGAATGCGCGTACGCAAAACAGAGTTTTGCGGGACAAACACATGTTCACATGTGCTTGTCGGATACACCGTTGCAATTTGTCCTCACAATGCGCCATTGGCGCATTAGTTGAGAAACCAAGAGTTTCTCAACGGCGGTGTTCCACCGCCTGAGGATTAAATTATAAGAATAGCGGTGAGATCGTGTGATCCCACCGCTTTGTCTTAATCCGTTTCACCGTGAAACGCAATCTGTCCGTAGTCCAGCACCGGCGCTGTCGCCAGCACATGATCGAGCCATTCCTTCTCCCGGCGCTTTTTGGCCGCATAGCGCAGCGCCCAGGCCACGACGAAAACAAGGATGCTCGCCGCGAGAAGAATCCCGGAGAGCGTTTCATTTGCCGCCGCCCACTTTGGCCAGAAGAGGCGCGTTGCCAGCAGCCAGCATCCCAGCGGAAACAGGTAAAGCCTCCACAAGAGTTTTACCACAAACGGCAGCGCGATCAACGCCCCGGCCACGATCAAAAGCTGTTGTATCATGTTCATCTTGTCAAGCTCCTTTCAAAACATTTTCCTGCTAATATTATCCATCAATCGCAAATTCCTGTCAAATTTTCGCACGAATTGGAGGTAAAAGCCATCAAAGAAGTTAAAATCCCGAAAGAGATCCGACAGTACAAGGAAAGCATTTTCTTTGGCCTGTCTGCCCGTCAATTCTTCTGCGCGATCTTTGCCGTCGGCATCGCCGCTGGCGCGTATCTGCTCCTGGGCGACGTGATCGGCAAGGAAACCGCAAGCTGGCTCTGCATCGTCCTCGCCACGCCCGCTGCCATGGCGGGCTTTTTTAATTACAACGGCATGACCTTCGAGCAATTCCTTTGGGCGGTCATCAAGACTGAGTTCCTGTTTGCCGGGGATCGTAAGTACATCGGAGAAAACCTCTGCTACAACAGCTTCAACAGAAAGGGGCGTGGAGACTTTGATTAAGACCCTTGCAGCCGCGAATAAGAGCGAGCGCGTGAAAGTAAAGGTGCCGCGCTCCGTCCAGCAGAGCATCCCGATCAAGCGCATCTACACCAACGGCATTTGGGAGGTAGGCAACAAGCACTCCCGGAGCTGGAAGCTCACAGACGTAAACTACATTGCCGCCTCGCAGGAGACGCGGGAGAGCATTTTCAACGCATACTGCGGTGCGCTCAATTCGATGCCTACCGACGCCACCGCCAAGATCACCATTGTCAATCATCGGCTCAACCCGGCAGAGTTTGAGCGTCGTATCCTTTTCCCGTACAAGGATGACTGGCTCGACCACTACCGGGAGGAAGCCAACGGCATTATGAAAGGCCGGGCCGCACAGAGCAACAATCTTGTCCAGGAACGCTTTGTGACGCTCTCCATTCCCAAAAGGAAGATCGAGGAAAGCAAGACCTATTTCCGCCGCGCTGGAGCAAATCTGCAAAAGACCTTTTCCCGCCTGGACTCCGGCATCACCCCGGCCAGAAACTATGACCGGCTCCGTGTGCTGCATGACTTCTTCCGTCCCGGCTATGAGCAGTATTTCGACTATGACGACTATCTCTTTATGAGAACGGGTAAGGACTTCCGTGATTTGATCTGCCCGGACAGTATTTCTTTCAAACGCAACCACTTTGAGTTTGGGGATAAGCTCGGGCGCGTCCTGTTTCTGCGCACCTATGCCTCGTTCTTGACGGACGATCTCATTTCCGATCTGACCGAGTATGCCCGCGATCTGATCCTGTCTATCGACATGATCCCCGTGCCGACGGACGAGGCCGTGAAAGAGGTTGAATCTATCATCCTCGGCGTGGAGACGGATATTACCCGTTGGCAACAGCGGCAGAACAGCAAGAACAACTTTACCGCCGAAGTGCCCCGCACTATGGAACAGAAGCGGGAAAACTCTCGCGGCTTCATGGACGATCTGACGCAGAACGATCAGCGCATGATCTTCTCCCTCATTACCATTGTCCACACTGCCGACAGCATGGAAGAACTGGACGCCGATACGGAAAGTCTGATTGCCATCGGCAAGGAGCATCTTTGCGACATATCCCCGGCACGTTTCCAGCAGGAGGACGGCTTGAACACGGCTTTGCCCTACGGCCTGCGCCGCATCCACGCGCTGAACACTCTCACCACGGAGAGCTGCGCCGTGGCGATCCCGTTTCGGGCGCAGGAGATCCAAGACCCCAGCGGCTTGTCCTACGGGATCAACGAGGTCAGCAAGAACCCCATTGTCTGCGACCGCAAGTTGCTGTCCTCTCCCCATGCTTTTTATCTCGGTATTTCCGGCTCCGGCAAGTCCATGGGTATGAAGTCCACCATTATGAATGTCGCCCTAGGCACCGACGACGATATTATTATCGTGGATGCCGAGCGCGAGTACGGCACCCTGGCCCGCGCCTTCGGCGGCGAGGTCGTGGAGATCAGCCCGAACAGCAATCACCATCTGAATCCGCTGGAAATTCCCGCCGGATACGAGGATGAAAACCCCGTCGCGCAGAAGTCTGAGCTGATCATGAGTATTCTGGAACAGCAGATGGGAACCGGCTCGATCAGCGGCAGCTACAAGTCCATCATTGACCGCTGTACAGCAAACATCTACAAGCCCTATCTGCGAGGAAAAGCCCCCGCGCCGCTCCTGTCCGACTGGCGCAACGAGGTCATGCGTCAGCCGGAGCCGGAGGCCCGGGAGCTGGCTTTGACCGCCGAGCTGATCACTGAGGGCAGCTTAAACGTGTTTGCCCACGCCTCGGACGTGGATATGGGCAATCGGATCATCGTTCTTGACCTCTACGAAATGGGCGACTCTCTGCGCAAGACAGCGCTTGTGGTCACGCTGGAGGCCATTCAAAACCGCGTCATGGAAAACCGAAAGCGGGGCAAGTTTACCTGGGTATTCATCGACGAAGTGTATCTGTACTTCAAGTACCACTACTCCGCGGAAGTCTTATACAAGGCATGGAAGCGTTTTCGCAAGTACGGCGGTATTCTGACCGCTGCCACACAGAACGTGGAGGAATGTCTGACCTCCGATACCGCCCGCCTCATGTTCGCAAACAGTGAGTTCCTCATGCTGTTCAACCAGGCGGCCACCGACCGGGCGGAGCTGTCCAGCCTCCTCCATATCTCTGATACGCAGATGGGCTATGTGACGGACGTGGAGCCGGGACACGGCTTGATGCGGGTATCCGGCGCAATGATCCCGTTTGACTGCACGATCCCGCAGGACACAGAGCTGTACCGGCTGATGAACACAACGCCGGGGCGCGGCTGATATGGAGCGCAACAAAGCAAAAGAGGCCGGGCGCAAGAAAACCATCCACGAGAAAGCCAATGCGCTGAAGGACAAGCCGCCCCGGAAAGCTCCGACAAAAGAGGCCATCAAGCAGGCAGGCCGATACCACGCGATAGAAGCGGCAAGAAAGCAGCTTACCGAAGCGCAACAGGCCATAGCGCCCGACCAGGAGCAGCAGCCCAATACCGCTGTGGACAAGGTGGAGGACTATGCAGGCAGCATAGTCCATGAACTTGTCCGGACACCTGTTTCCGCTTTGGAACGCGGCAGGCTGGCGGCAAAGAAAAATGCGTTTCACCGTGAAACGCAAAAAGAATCCGCAACGTCACCGAAGAAACCGTCCCCCAAGTATCTGATGCGCCGAGAGGCGGTCAAGGAATACAAGCGGAAGCATCAGGCCGAAAAGCGGAATTCGTTTCACCATGAAACGCAATTTGAGCCGGATGAGGCGGTGAAATCCGCTGAACGTATAAAAGAGCAGATGCAGCACGCCTATGTGCGGGAGATCCGAGAGCAAATGAATTTGCCTCCCACTTCGGAGAGCGGCACCGAAGCACAGCAGTTCAGCCGGGGAATTTCTGCCCACAACCCGAAACGCTGGGAGGAGAGAGCCCTGGCGCGGCATGAGACGAGCGCGGCAACACAATCAAACTCCGTTCGATCCGCGGGGCAGCGTCAGACGGCGTTGCCCCGTAACACTTCCGCTGCCTCCACGTCAAAGACACAGATCGTCAAGGAGCAAGGCCGCAGGTATGCTCGCAACCAGGCAATCCAAGAGATCAAAACCAATACGGCGAAAAGCCTGTCTGGTAAAGCAGCAAAGGCGAGCGGCGACTTTTTCAAGAAGCTCGGTACGGCGATCACAAAAGCCGTCACACCCAGCCGGGAATCGCTGCTTTATGTGGTAGGGGCGTTAGTGCTTATTATCATCCCGTTTGTGGTCATTATGGGCGTGGCCTCTATGCTTACCAGCAGCGGCGAAGGACGCAGCGCCTATGTGCCCGTCAGCGCAGAGGTAGAGGCGTACCGCCCCTTGATCCGGCTCTATGCTGCCCAGCACGGTATTCCCGAATATGAGGACTTGATCGCTGCGGTCATGATGCAGGAGAGCGGCGGGCAAGGCACCGACCCCATGCAATGCTCCGAGTGCGGTTTCAATACCCGGTATCCGCATTATCCCAATGGGATCACCGATCCCGAATACTCCATTGATGTAGGAATCCAGAACCTGGCGGATTGCATGCACCTGTCTGGCGTTGAAAGCCCGATTGACCTTGATCATATTTCTCTTGCCCTGCAGGGCTACAATTACGGCAGCGGTTACATATCTTGGGCGTTGGCTAACTATGGCGGGTACTCCGAGCTGAACGCCATCGAGTTTTCTGACATGATGGCTGCTCGCATCGGTTCCTCCGGCTACGGCGACAAAGCCTATGTGTCCCATGTTCTCCGCTACTATCCCATCGGACGATCCTTCATGGGCGAGGGAAATGCCGCTATGGTAGCCGTGGCACAGTCACAGATCGGCAACGTCGGCGGCGCTCCCTATTGGAGCTGGTGGGGTTTAGAATATCGCGTGGAGTGGTGCGCAATCTTTGTGAGCTGGTGCGCCGATCAATGCGGTTATCTTGACGCCGGTGTATTGCCGAAGATGGAGGGCGTGCGTCCCTATGTGGACTGGTTTATCGAGCGCGGTCAATGGCAAGGCCGGGACTATGAGCCAAGCCCGGGCGACATTATCTTTTTCGATTGGGAGAGCGACGGTCTGGCTGATCACGTCGGCATCGTTGAAAAAGTAGAAAACGGCATCATTTATACCATTGAGGGGAACGCCGGGGATTGTTGTATGGAGAATAGATATACACTTGGTGAAGACCCTGTGTACGGTTTTGGCGTGCCTTCTTATTGACAAGGGGAATGTGTCTTAATTTGAGCCGCATTCCCAGAATAATTAGAGCGAAAATTTGCATTCATCTTTTTCTTTGCTATAATAATTCTAGGTAAGAAATAAGCCACCAGTAAAAGCATAAAAACATCTGATTTATGGGAATAAGTCCTGTGAGAAGCATTATGCAACCTGAGGTTGCGGTAATTCTACCTTGGGTTATTGGCCTCGTTTTTGGTTTTGTGTTATTGTCCGGGTATAGATTCGACAAAGGAGTGTGAGTTATGCCATTTCAAGATAATCTGAAAAGAGTTCGCAAGAGTAAGCAACTGTCACAAGAAGAGTTAGCAGAGTTGTTGGATGTTAGCAGACAAGCTGTATCAAAATGGGAGCAAGGTATTTGCATGCCCGAGGCACAAATGCTATTGCGGCTTTCGGAAAAACTGGAAGTATCAATAGATGAACTTATGTCGGAGTCTACTGAAGCTATCAACAACGATTTAGAGAGCGGTGGCGCAAACAGCTTATCCCCGGAGGAAGACAACCCAACTCCAAAGAGGCCCAGGGAGAAGCTGTCCAGAACAATAGTCTTTTCAAGCTGTGCAATCATTCTTTGCATCGTCATTGCTGTTGTATTAAGAATACGTACAAATGAGATAACGCCTGATAATCAAGAAACTGTGGATAGTCCGATTGTTGAAACCGCAAAAGATGAGGACGATGAATCCCAAGAAGAGCAGATTGAAGAAACAGATACTATGACTGCCCTCGCGGAAGAAAACAAGGACAACTATGTGTTTACAACAGAGGAAGACAGAAGAATAATTGCAGAGATCGCCGCAGATTTCGCTCAGGCATATTTTGAACAGAATTTTGATAAGATTGCTACGTTTCTATCTCCCTATTTTGAAGGAAACCCAAAAGAAGTATGCCCTTGGGAAGGAATTGATACTTTTTTCATAAAGGGTGTCGATTCTATCTCATCAGAGAAGGCCGATGGAACAAAAACGGTTTCGGTTGAATTTAGAAATCCAGATTATCCAGACTCATTTTTATACTTGTCAATAGTCTTTATAAAAGAAAATGAGAAATGGAATGTTCTCTCGTATTATTTGGAAGCGTGAAGCGGTGAAACCGATATAAAATAAAATGGGGTGCTAACAATAGAGAATCAACCTGAATCCCTCTGGCTTCCATGCCCCAAATGCGGGGCAAAAAGCAAAATCAAAATCTATGAAGAGACTGTGCTCTTAAACTTCCCTTTATACTGTACCAAGTGCAAAGGAGAAACAAAACTCGGTGTGATAAAATTCAAGATCGTAGTTAGCGACGAGCCAGACGCATAAAGCGCAGAGCCTGCTACTCCGTAAGTGGAGAAGCAGGCTCTTTTCTTATTTCGTGGTAGTTAGGCTCTTGCCTCTTACGATCCCCAGCGCGGCCTCTGCTACAGGAAGAAGATCCCGGATTTGCTCATCACTACAATCGGCAAGTAAAATCTCTAACTGCTTTCGACCAGCATCAGTTGCTTTTTTCTGCGGATATACGATTTCAGCAGGATCAATACCTAATACGGAAATAAGGGAACAAAACACATCTAACTGCGGATTTCCTTCGCCATGTTCTATTTTGCGTATTGTCTGTTCCGTAACCCCGGCTTTTTCAGCAAGTTCTGCTTGTGTCATTTTTTGACGCTTTCTATTCTGAAATATGCTCTCACCTAAGCGCTTCGAGTAATCCGACATTATTTTTCACCCCAAACCAATTTTATAGTATTGGTTTGAACGTCGGAATTTATCTTAATTTCTTTTTTACCGAAAACATAATATAGGTTCCTGAAATGGGTTCAGTTTACATAATTTGTCGATAATGAGTGATTTTGATTGTTTTTCGGTGTGTCGATATAGGTATAAGTCGAGCGAAGAAACACCACAAATGCTACCGGGTGCGGTAAAATATGGACACTGATCAGAAACTAAAACATAGGAGAAAGAGAATGTATAGCTTCCATCAAGAGAAAAGCAATAACACCATCCCGCCGGAGGAGATTGCTAAACTGCTTCGGAGCATTGGCGCTTCCGGTCGGCTTGTTGGGTTTAATTATGTCGTTTACATCGTGTATAACATCCTGCAAAAGCCGGCCGAGCACTACTGGATCACTAAGTGCGCCTATCCCGATACCGCGAAGTATTTTCAGGTGCGGCCAGCTTCGGTAGAACATGCGATCCGGACGGTGATTGCTTCCTGCTGGGATCGCTATGATCATTCCGACCTTAACCGCGTTGCAGGAATAGAACTGGAAAACATGCCTACAAACAGCGAGTTTATAGACATTCTCGTCGCCTATCTCCGCTATGGAGCATACGAAAGGCAATAGAAGAAAGTGAACGGTTCTTCCCGTTCACAGAAGCGCATCACAGATGGCGCGTTTCTGTGAGCCGGAAGGCTCAGACAAGTGAATAGGGCAAGCAGATACGTTCCGCTTGTGGGAAGCCAAGCAGCGGGTGCGCCGGGATCGTCAGTCGGCAGGGAGGTGAAATGCCGGCGGCAGAGCGAACAACACCATCGCTGTATGCAGCCAATGACACGGCTGCTGGCCACGATCCGCAAGCGGGCATAATGATACCTACGTTGATGGCACGTCACAGAGTCAAACGTCCCGCCATAAGCATGGAGGGAGGCACGAAAAATATATCCTACGGAGCGGCCCGCCCCGCCGCCGTCTGTCTTTTGCCTTTGATATATCGTGATACCAAGAATCCGCACCACGCAAGAGTGCGGATTTTGTCGTTTTTATTCGTTTCACCCTGAAACGCATTTGGGAGGATACTGTTATGCTGCAGTTTTTTCTTGGCCTTATGGCTGGTGGCTTTTTCGGAATTGCCATTATGTGCCTCATGCAAATGTCCCGGAAACACGATGATAAATAAATCTCTAAAAATGTTCTGAAAATTTGACAAGAATCGACAAAAATGAGAAAATCATGATAGGAAGTGTGTTCCCTATGTACCTTGAAAATGTTGAATATCCTGTCATTTATAAAGTTGATTTGTCTGTGATCTCGCGGAGCGGAAACAGGCGGGAATGATATGGAAGAACTGCTCTTTGAAGCCTACCCGGACATTATGACCGTTCTGCAGGTCAGCGAGGCTTTGCACATCGGACGGAACAGCGCCTATAATCTTGTGAACAGCAATTCGATCCGGCACCTTCGCATCGGATCGTCCATTCGGGTGCCAAAATCATGCCTTGTGGAGTATGTGGCCTCCGCGTGGTACACAGCTAAGAATCCTGACAAAGCAGGCTGCTCTGACTGTCAGAAAGGAGACAGAGATGACTGGCAGCCTGCAAATCAAAAATGACAAGTACTATATCATCGTCAATCTGAAAGAGAACGGCAAGCGCAAGCAAAAATGGATCGCTACCGGGCTTGATGTGAAAGGTAACAAGCGGAAAGCGGAACAGCTCTTGCGGGAAACGCTTTTGGAGTGCGAGAGAGCCCCTGCAAGGCCCGTGAGCAGCATCTTGTTTGCAGACTACATCCGGGCATGGCTGAAAGTCGCGGAGCGCAGAGTGGATGCTGTGACCTTTCAGGGCTATAAGCTGATGGCAAACGCCCAGGTGATCCCCTATTTCGGTCAGAGCGGACTTTTGCTGCAGGAGGTCACCCGATCCGATCTGTAAGCCTTTTTCGATGAAAAGGCAGCAAGAGGCCGCAAAGACGGAAAGGGCGGTCTCTCTCCCTCGTCTCTGCGGCAGTACAAAAATATTATCCTCCAAACCTTGAATGAGGCGGTGAAGAACGGCATGCTGCAAACGAATCCCTGTCAATTCGTCGAGCTTCCGAAGAAGCAGCGGTACGAATCCAGCTACTACAGCGCCGACCAGCTCAAAGCCCTGTTTGACGCGATCCGGGATGATCCCATCTATCCCCTTGTGAAGATCACCGCCCTGTACGGTCTGCGCCGGAGCGAAGTCCTGGGGCTGAAATGGGACAGCGTGGATTTCACTGCCGGACGGCTCACGATCAAGCACACCGTTTCCAAGGTAACGACAACGGTATGCAAGGACAAAACAAAGAACAGCTCCAGTCACCGCTCTTTCCCCTTATCGCCCGAGGCAAGAGAAATCTTTATCCAGGCCAAAACCGAGGAAGCAATCAACCGAAAGCTCTGCGGCGCGGACTATGAGGAAAACGACTTTATCTTCAAGTGGCCCAACGGCACACCCTTTTCCCCGGATTACGTTTCCTCCCATTTTTCGCTTCTTTTGAAGAACAACCACTTGCCGCATATCCGCTTTCACGAGCTTCGGCACAGCTGCGCCAGCTTGCTCCTGAACAACGGCTTTACGCTGAAGGATGTGCAGGAATACATGGGTCACGCCGATATTCAGATGACCGCAAACATTTACGGACACCTGGATATGCAGAGAAAAGAGCTTCTGACGCAGAAAATGGCGTCCAGCCTCTTCTGACACGGCGTTAGAAAAGTGTTAGAAAAACGTTAGAAATCGGTCCTTTGTCGAAGGATAGTGAGAACCGGCGAAAAGCGAACTTGTTCAAAAAGTTCTCAAAATGCAAAAAATTGACCCCAAATCTTTCGATTTGAGGTCAAAATGTGGTGCGCGAGGCGGGACTTGAACCCGCACGTCCGGAGTGGACACTAGAACCTGAATCTAGCGAGTCTGCCAATTCCACCACTCGCGCATCTCTGGAACGCTTGATTATAATAGCATCGACTTGCCCGATTGTCAAGCGATTTTTCGCGCATTCCCCCGAAATTTTCTTTACAGATTTTCCGGCGAATGGTATATTGAGGCTGTATTCTGAGAAGGGGAGGGGACCGCTGTGTCTCTGGATCGTCCGGCCCTGAAGCGCAGGGCGGTGGAAGTGATGGCCGATTCCAAGCCGCGGGTGCTGCTGGTGGGTCTGGTGTATCTGCTGCTGGTGATGCTGCTGGAGTGGCTGCAAATGCGCGTGCTGAGCGTCAACATCAGCCAGACCGAGGCCATGAACTATCTCAACTATGTGGCGGAGGGCAACTATGAATCCGCCATTCCCTATATCGATTCCATGAGGCCGCCCACAAGCGCGGGCTTCATCAGCCTGATGCTGACGCTGGTGACGCGCGTGGTGACGGCGGGCTTTTTGATCTTCCTGCTCAACACGGTCCGCCAGACGGCCCCCGCCTATGCAAATCTCCTGGACGGCTTCGGCAATCTCCTGCGCATCCTGGTGCTGAATATTCTGATCGCCGCGCTGATCTCTCTCTGGAGCCTGCTGCTGGTTGTGCCCGGGGTGATCGCCAGATACCGCTACTCCCAGGCCATCTATATCCTGCTGGACGACCCGACCAAGTCGCCCATCCGGTGCCTCCGGGAATCCGGCGCCATGATGAAGGGCCACAAGTGGGAGCTCTTTATGCTGGATCTGAGCTTTTTGGGCTGGTACATTCTGAGCCAGTTCCCGGTCTTCGGCTTTGCGGTGCGGGTGTGGGCCACGCCGTATATCGCCACGGTGAAGACCCTGTTTTATGAGCATCTGCTGGGAAAGAACGTGTACAGCTACGCGACAGGCATGCCCCTGTAAACAAAATCACATCTGGTATCCCGTCTTTTGCTTGCAAGAGGCGGGATATTGTCATATAATGACAGTATTCTTTCAGCTTCAAGACAGGAAGGAGGGGCTCATATGGCGCTGTGCGGCAGCTGTTTCCGGGAAATCTCCGGGGACGTCTGCCCCTTCTGCGGCTTTGACGGCGCGGAGCAGAAGGAGAGATATCCTGTGGCCCTGCTTCCCGGCTCCATTTTGAACGGACAGTATGTGGTCGGCCGTGTCCTGGGAGAATGACATGAACAGTGTCTGCATCCTTGGCCTCGCCGTCGACTTCACGAGTAAAGTGAGATAGGAGACTATTATATGCAGTTAATCATTGTTGTGGCTCTTCTGGTTCTATGCTTTCTCACGCTCAGAAGCTCAAAGGTGAAAAAACAAAAAGAGACTGCGCATTCTTCTGCGGTTCCATCAAATAAAAGCAAGGTAATGGTTTCGCGCGAAACATCAACATCTGTTGATGACCCTCCACGTTTTTCTACAACGGCTGCTTGTATTGTTGAGCTCCAGCGTCCCGACAGGAATTACCGCTTCACCGAAGAGGATCATGCTGACATTTTGGGGATACGTGATTTTTGTGTCCTTGATGTCGAAACGACTGGCCTTGTTCCTAGTTCCGACCGGATCGTTCAAATTGGCATTATCAAAGTGAAAGATCTTGTCCCTGTGGCTCGGTTGAATACTCTTGTTAACCCTGAAATTCATATTCCTTCAAAGGCAACAGAAATTCATGGAATAACCGACGAAATGGTTATGTCTTCTCCAAAGTATCATGATATTGCTGATCATGTATATTCCCTTTTGAACAATACAACCGTTGTCGGGCATAATGTAACTTTTGACCTTAATTTTATTCAAATCCTTCTTTTGCAGAGAAGTGATCCAGATTCTGATTTGACCATCGATTTCATAGACACAGAGCAATATGCTCGACAAGTTCTCCCCGGTATGCCCAATTACAAATTGCAGTCGCTTCTTAAATTTTATGATATAGATCCCGGCACTGCTCACACGGCATACGATGACGCCTTTGCTACACTCCAACTGTTCCACGCGCTTCGCTATGAGTTTGTTCACAAGCAAGAACTCGAAGAAAAACGGGCTGAGGAGAAGAGGGCGGAACGCAAAAAGAAGCGCGAAGAAGAAAAGGCTGCCCGACGTGTCGCCTTTGCTGCCTCACCTCTTTTAGAGCAGCGGTTCTGCTTTACTGGATCTTTCTCTCTTGAACGAGAAGCCATGGAGAATCTCGCTCTTTCAGTCGGCGCCCTTGTTCAAGAAAAGGAGCCCAATGGGAAAACTGCCTATCTTGTTAAGGGTGATGTATCTGGTCTTCCAGAATGGGCTTTGGAAAGAAAGCTCAGAAAGGCGGAATCCCTGTCGGCCGCTGGGAAACCTGTAAAGATTATCGACGAAGCCGAATACCTTCATCTGATTTCAGATGCCAAGTCTGCTCTCTCAGCATCATCCGAGGTCGAGAACTTATGATTCCGCTGGCGCCTATGTCCGCGTGTTCACGGAACGCCAGAACGAATACGCCCTTGGCTCTCAGCGGAAGCTGATCCGGGAATATGCTACCGCCAATGACATGGACATGCCGCCGGAGTTTGACTTTGTGGAGGACGGCGCCTCCTGCAGAACCGCCAGAAAGCGCAAGGCCCACCAGGCCAACGACCGGGCGGTCATGGCGGCCTACGGCTTCCCTGTCCGGAAAGACTTCACCGAGGCCGACTGCGTGGCGGCCCTGATGAAGCTCTACCAGGAGAAGACCCAGGCCTGACGCATGCGGGAGGCCCAAGGGCCTCCCCTACAGGCAGAATCCCGGCCTTTCCCCGTAGGGGCGACCCTCGTGGTCGCCCGAAAAAAGGACGGATTGCACCCACAGGGCGTGCACCACACCAGTGACAACGGTCACTTAAGTGAGCGTCCAAATCTTTGATTTGGCTAACGCGAACTTACACCTCAGGCGGGTTCGCAATGACGAGTTGTAGGGGAGGCCCTTGTGCCAACACCCATAAGAGAGTTTTGAAGCAAAAATGACTTGGTAACTGTCTGATAAGGGTTGGATAAAAGTGGGAGAGAGATACTCGGACCGTGAGTATCTCTCTCTTCTCTATTATTTGTGTAGGTACGTATCCCTGTCTCTCTGTTGGCTTAGTTGCACTAGTCAACAAAAATTGGACACGGGAAACTGAAAAAATAGAATAGGAAAAGCGGGAAATCAGGCAATGGGTACGGCAGAATTGGACTCGCGGTACTGCTTCGGCGTTAGGTAGTTCAAAGAGT
>Ga0256407_10000739_pt1 | contig 74242 bp, 88 predicted proteins | sample RumenRJG_04DNA_FD_193489 | JGI IMG/M metagenome (GOLD analysis project Ga0256407, IMG submission 193489) | Bovine rumen microbial communities from Lethbridge, Alberta, Canada - RJG_04 | ecosystem: Host-associated > Mammals > Digestive system > Stomach > Rumen | place: Canada: Alberta... | reverse complement strand
TGGTATAACAATAAAAGACTAAAATTGAGGTTAAAAGGAATGAGCCCGGCACAATACCGAGCTCACTACTATAGAGAGTTGAATAATTAATGTTTAATTTAATGTCCAACTTTTCGGGGTCACATCAACGAGACCCTCCCTCCTTAACTTTTCTTTAACAGCCTTGGAGATAAACTCCGATAGGTTTTTATAGTTGTCCTTTATGAGTTGAACGTGCTTTTTGTTTAGCTTGACACCGATAAATTCTGTGCCTACCCCATCCTTTGGCTTACGGCCTGCATTCGGACGGAAACCGCCTTTTGGTTTGGTTATCTTCTGTTCTTCTTCCATATTAGTATAACGTAATCATTAATAAATTATTGTTCATGGATGCTGAAATATACCTTGCATCCGTAGTGATACTCTGCCCATGCGACATACAACTCAGCCTCATGTGCAGCCTGCCATTGGCTCATGTGGCTGCATTGCCTGCACTCCAGTATCTGTCCGCTATCGTTGCGGTAGGATATATCGAAATTCTTCTTTTCCATAATGATTGCCCGTCATGCCGATAGCGCAGCATTAAAATTGAAAAATCAAATCTGAAATCAAAAAATCGGTGGCAAATAGCTTGTTTTGTCGCCGATTTCAAGTTTTCATCCTAAAAGTCCTATCAAGAACAGGATGATAAACACGATGGTCAATATAAGTCTCTTCATAAATTATAAATCCGTAAATAGTTTAAACTCCTTTGAATAGAACGTAGCGGTAAGCATGGTGTTATCATCGTTAACCTCGCATACTACCATAATAGAATTGGTCTTGTTGAAGTGAGCCTTCCCCAAAGTCTCCTGCAACATAGCCATCGGCCCACAATATGGCATACAGAAGAATATCTTATTCCCCTCCACCTTGGCCGTTAGAGCAAAGTCCTTGTAGAATCCCATGCGGATGGTGTCCGTACCATAACTCTTGCCACCATCGAAAATCTTCTTGAAAACATGGGTTACTTCGTCCATGTTCTCTACTGGTTGGAATTGATTGTAATCCATAATCTATATTAAATTAATTGTTTCCAAATATAACTACCATGCTTGGAAATGGTGCAGGGTCGTCGCATCCTCCAAACTTTAATCTTCCTCGCACAAAACGTATCTCTGCATGATGGTAGATGTAGTCATGAAAGAAACTGGTGTCAGTTCTCGCAGGGATTAACATAACAACAATTGTGTTAGGCTTCTGTCCCTCTTCATAACATTTGCGCACCCAAGTCTTTAACTTCCGCCCATAAGGAGGATTGCAGAATACTCTGTGTCCTCCCCAATCTTGTATAAGTCCGTCCTGCTCGGGTGTGAAATACATTTCGCACTTTGCATTTTCGGGAAGCGCACACGGGTCTAAATCAAAATGAAATTCTTCATTGAGTTTGTCAAAGAAGTCCTGCGGAGTTCCCCAAACCTCATTTGCTGATGAAAACATCACTTTTCCGTAAGGCATAATCAAATCTCCTATAATTAAGTTAAACAATAAATATTGCACCCTGCGCAGGAATCGAACCTGCGCTAGCACCAATGCAGGGTTGTTAGGCCATCAGACCGATATATTTGTAGTATCGTCCTCCCATACTCTCAAATGTCTTGTACAGAGGCTTACCAGTTCTGTCATGGCTTTCGGGTTCTCCACTTTGGAAAAGCCAGTCGTTACGATGCGGAGGCAGGCTATTAAGTAACTGGAAATATACACTCGGCTCAATCAGCTGCCCTACCTTTACAGATAAGTCTCTGTCGTTCCACCAGTCATTGTCGGTATAGACCTCATACTGGATTCCGTCAATTGTCTTTGTCTTCATTGTCGTAAATATTAAAAGTTCTGTATAAACTCAACGTGATTAGTCTCCTTGTTGTAGATGGTCACTCGCTCTCTGTACTGGCGGTGGTCAATCTTCCCACGGAAGAAAGAGAGCATTGCTTTGTCGCTCTCTCCCTCCATGTCATAGCACTTAATCCCGAACTTTGTGTAAATGGTAATCTCGTATGTCATAATCAACCCTCCTTTGCGTTATTTCTGACCATCTTCAAAAACTTGTCTCTGTCAACACCATGTATTATTGCTTCTTTCAGTATTGCCAAAGCAAGGTCTTCCGTATCGACCATGATGTATTTTAGGCTTTCGGGGTCAATGTGATATTTCTCATCACCCTCCTTTGCAAGAGGTATGCACCTCTCATGCTGAAAGTTTTTACGGCCGATAGCCCAAACGAAATAGCCGAAAGGAACTTCGGTAACTGGTTCAAAAACATCTGTACGATAATAACTCTTGTCTACAATCTTTTCCATAATCATAAAATATTAATTGAATAAATAAAAAGTTTGCAGATGGGCAGGAGTTGAACCTGCCATCGAGCCTTTAACCCTGCATCCTTGTGCCTATCTCCTTGACCTCCGTGCGTAGAGTGTAGTATTTCCAAACCCCACCAATGCAGGCTGAAATCCTAGCACTCGGGAAATACTTGTGGGAATAGTCGAAAACCATGTTGACCGAATCTCCGTTGCTTGCAATCTCCTGCAATGCCTTGTAGTTCTTGTCAACTATCTCTTTTATCTCCTCAAACGTGTTACGAACGTACTTGAATCCGTCTTGGCATTCAAATACATAATCTATTTGTACTACCATAATCAATCCTCATTTGCCTAGAATAATACTCTAAACTGAACGTACATACCTAACAGACCATATACAAGGAGGATTGCTCCTGCAATACACAGAAGCAATCCGTAAACCAATTTCTTGTCAATCATATCTTGTCCTCCATTGCTTTAACCGCATATTTGTGGATGCGAATCAGTTCCTCACCATTGAAACCCTCATTATTGTACAAATGCCATGTAACATCGTCAATCACACGTAGCAAGTCTTTCTTGCTCATGCTTGACAATCTCTCATGAAGTTGGCTATAATTGCCGTTAATCACATCAAGGATAAGAATATCCATGTAGTCTGCACTCTCAATCTCGTTAGCCTGCAAAGCGAGGCTCTTAATAGTCGTTCTTTTCATAACTTATCTCCTTATTAAACTCAAAAAGAAAAACACTCTCTAATCTCTACCTTGTAAGTGGAATCATTGTTTCTTGTCATTGATGGGCGATAGCCGTTAAAACGTGCATCCCTAGTCATAACATCGTTTAATGCTTTCCAAATCTCGTTTGCTTCAGTAAAATTCATTTTTCCTACCTCCTATTTATTAATAATGTTATAAACTCCGTAAACGTAAGAGATAGCACTGGCAATCACCAGTACTAACTCAAATAAAGTAAGATGTGTCATAACTCAAACCGATTTGACTGTTACATGACTGATAACCTCTCCGCCCTTGTTGATCTCTGCAATGACATTCAACAAAGAAGCAATCTCCCAAGTATTGACCCTCATGCTAATTGCACCGAAAGTCTTGTGTACATAACTGAAATACCTCATGATCCTTTTGTTTTAATAGTAAATAACTCGCACCTCCGTCCCAATTCGATTGCAGATGCACTTGAATACAAAACAAGCCATCAGACGGAGGCTTCCCCGTGGAAAGTGAAGCTATCCTAGCTATGAAAGCCGTTCAATTTATCTTGCAGTACCAGTCAGTATGGCAGGCTCTTCCATCTGATAACCGTAGAAGTAAGACGTATACCTCTTTGACTTGTGCTCAAACATCAGGTCTGGAACAGCTCCGTCCAACTGGACATCACACATGAGGTAATTCGCATTAGGCTTAGGCGTACCGCATACGTGCTTGTATCCAAACGTAAAATCCTGCATGTACCTCACCAATGATTCTCTCTGATTGAAGTGTACGAACTTGTTAACTTCGTCATCCGTATCGCACAGGGCGATAATCAACTTTGAACATAACATAATAAAATCTCCTATATTTAAATTGTTAAACAATAAGGTTGTCCTCTGTGTTGATGGCTTGGAACATTTCACATATATATAAGGTATGTGAGCCACATTACAACTCTTGCCAATCTACTGGCCCTTTACGGCTTTTCCTCAACAATACGGGAATCTCACGACTCACGGGAGTAATTTAGCCAAAGCCAGTGTCACAAGCCTCTTCTAATCGGTTCATTCGTAACCAATACTCTTGCCTATCCTAGAATCCTTGCCTCGTCTCTCTGTAAGTAAGCATGTCAAAGAACTCGGTGCAAAGATATACAAATATGTAGATAATTGCAAGAAAAAGTTCGCAAATATAGATATTATTAACAATCACATAACACATTTAACAGAATTTCACAAAAAATCTACATTTAAGTATAATTAACGGCTAAAATGTTCGCAAATACAAAAATATTGCTTACCTTTGCAGCATGGCAAATAAAAGTCTAGTGATTAAACAGATCTGCAAGGACAAGGGAATAACACTTGATACACTTGCAAAGCGACTTGGCATTGAAAGAACGTCTTTAGCGCAAGCAATGTCTAGAAATGTATTCAGTATGGATAAGTTAGACCAAATTGCCGACGCATTGGGTGTGAGCATTCCAGAGTTATTTGAGGATGCAGGTACGATTACTTGTCCACACTGCGGTAAGAAGATTCACGTCAAAATCGGGTGATGTGTCTTAACGAAGAATTGAGGAGGGCTAAAATGGCTCTCTTCTTTTAATTTATCCTAAATCTCAACCACAAACGCATCATTACTCACTATTATTTGCTATCTTTGCCATCAGTTCTTTGTATCAATAACTAAAAGCAGACAATTATGAAGAGATATATTGTTTTATTGGCTCTGTGCCTCATATCTGCATTCTCTTTTGCTCAAGAATGGTTGAAAGCAGCAGAAAGCGACAATGATATTTATTACGTAAGCAGCACTATTAGACAAAGAGGTAATAACTATATTATCTTTGAGAAATGTGTTCCTAAAAACATATCAGCAGAAAGGAATAACCGTGTTAGAGAGACTGGTGAATCAAAATGGTATAAGTATTCTTATATGATAGTCACAGAATTGGCAGATTTGGAGGTATATAGGACTAAAAGTTTAAATTATGCCTACTACGACACAGAAGGGAAAGTTCTATACGCTTTCGATAGTATGGATGACACTAGTTGGTTCTATGCTAAACCAGGCACTATATTAGAGGGAATTTGCGAAACGGCAGAATATATCGTAAAGCGTAAATAGCTTATGAAACCTCTCTTAATCTCTCTCTTCCTCCTTATCCTTTCCCCACAGCAGAATAACGAAACATACGTATATCTCTGCATGGGCAAGTCCTCCGAGTGCTACCACAAGAAAGAAACGTGCAGAGGCCTTAAAAACTGCTCCAAGGACATCATAAAAGTAACAATAGAAGAAGCAAAAGCCAAATATCACAGAAGACCCTGCGGATATTGCTATAAGACAAGGTGAGAAATTAACATATTAACAATACAACCAGTATTTGGTTGCAAATATGCAATTACCTCGCCTTTATTTAACATCTGTTTGTTAAACACAATTGTCCGTTAACAAAAATTTAATACCAAGAAAGCAAAGTAAAATATCTCCACAAAAATTAGGTGTTTCCCCTTATGGAATCAAGGAGACTAACTCGCTCTAAATGACTGAGTTATATTTTTAAGCAAAAAGTAAGAGAGTTTGACAAAACAATAAGGTGTGCAAAAGATTGCACAAATTGCGGCCATTTCCGCCGAAAAACATAAGTGTTAAACTTTGTTGCTGACATCGGAGACGGACAAAGGTCTCCCACAAACCCTTATATTTGCGCCCGAGAAGAGGCCTGAAAATGGGCAGGGTTCGAATCCTTAACGGATTAACAAAAAACCCCTCCAAAAGCCTTTAAATAGGGCTTTTCAGCGCATCAGAGCAAAGAATTAGTAACAAATTGGTAACATTATGAAGATTTCAGCAGTAGTAAATCAGCCAATAGGGATGGTGTCTTACTCTCCATCGCGAAAAGAATGGATTATGTCTGCGATTGGTGCAGCCGCAGGACTCGCCAGTAGTCTTATCGGTGGGAATCAAGCCTCACAGGCCGCCAAAGCCGCAGAAGCAAGGCAGAGAAGGCAGGAGGCCGAGGAGAATGCACGATATACAAGAAGGTATAACGAGAACTATGTGGATACCGCAGCAGGGCAGAACCTCGTCAGACGTGCCAAGGACTTCGCCAACCGCCAATGGAAGAAGGCAGCAGGAGCGCAGGCCGTAGCAGGAGGAACGGATGCAGCCGCACAGATGGCCAAGGATGCAGGAAACAAGATGGTTGGTGATACCATTGCCAATATTGCAGCCACAGACACGGCCAGAAAGGACTCCGCAGACCGCCAACATGAGCAGGCGCAGCAGAGATTCGCCCAAATGGATATGAATAGGGAGATGCAGAGAGCGCAGAATATAACAAATGCAGCGCAATCCGCATCCAATGCCATTATGCAGGCAGGTGCAGCCATAGACCAAGCCAGTGTCAAGCCAACGAACCTGCAGGGAGGATATAATAATGGTATAGAGTTCAATGCTCCTGCGGTTGAGAAGACAGCCGACCCCGTGACACCGATGGAGATGTACGCTAATGCAAGCGAGGCAGAGCGAGAGCACTTCCGTCGTGCCGTCATTGGCTGATGTGATGGCGGTGCGGTGGGGTGACCCCAAGGGGGCGGGGGTGTTGACCACCCGAACGAGGTACAGCAGAAAAGAGTACAGACAGACACACGTTTTTTACCCACCGGGGTACTTACCACCCGAAAAAGTAACATAGCTTATAGTATTATTGTAGAATGAGTATAACATTTACAGACAAGGATGGAAATTTCATAAAGAGTTGGCCTAATGTGGAGTATGCTGAGCATGGTATTCCGAACGTTGGTGATCATGTTCTTCTTCATTGGGGTGACCATAATGAGGATATTGAGGAGTATGTTGTTTTGTGGCGCACTTTCGATGGAGTACGTCCTGATGTTGTTTATTGTACTATAGAGAGGGTTTGATTATGCCGAGGAGGAAGATAGATTGGACGAAGGAGATGTGTGGTTATCTGTTGTCTCATTACAAGACTGACAGTTGTATGGATATGAGTTTGTATCTTGGTGTGAGTGCTCCGAGTGTATCATTGCAGTTGCGCCGTATGGGATTGGGAGTTGTTCATGGTGGAAAGAACAAGAGCCGTGAGTGGAGTGATTCTGAGTTATCATATTTGCGTGAGCATTTTCCTCATGAGTCTTCTGTTGATATAGCGGATGCGTTAGGTATAAGTTCTCAGACTGTGCGTACCAAGGCTTACGAGTTAGGTTTGAAGAAGGCTTCGGATTATGATGTGCGCAAGTATTACAAGCGTTATGTGAAGTCGTATCGTCATTTGGATGAAGGGAGGTCAGCGGTATGAGTGAGCGGGTATGTGGTTCATGTTGTCATTTCAGGTTTGAGGGCACTGACGGTTGGGGCTGTTGTGTGAAAGACCCTACTGGTGCTGGTATGACTCATTGTTCTGGTGCTTGTATTCATGACAGTTTTGTCTCTGAGGAAGAGAAGCGTCATCATCTGGCGATGTTGAGGAAGTGTCAGAGGTGTTTGCATGAGAACATTGGCACGAAGAATGATCTGGACGTGAAGGCAATTGGTGAGGCTATAGATTTTGTTGTTGGCTATTGTAAGATTCACTGATATGGAGAAGGATTACTACGACGATAAGTTTGAGCGGAGTGTTTACGGCTATAGGTCGTGTGGTTGGTGTCTGGTCGGTATAGTGGTGTTTTTATTGCTTTCGCTGTTGTTCAGCGGTTGTACGACCACAAAGTACGTTCCGGTTGAAACATTGCGTACAGATACGGTCTATAAGGTGAGGGTTGAGCGTGATTCCGTTTTCAGGCACGATAGTATCTACGTGAAGGAGTGGCAGAAGGGTGATACGGTCTATAGAGACCGTGACAGATGGCACACTCAGTATGTTGAGAGGATAAAGACGGATACGCTTTATCAGTCGAAGGTTGACAGTATCGCAGTCCCCTACCCTGTTGAGAAAGAGCTTACCTGGTGGCAGGAGAAGAAGATAGAGTTTGGCGAGCTGGCTGTGTTGATCATGGCTGGCTTGTTGTGTTTTGTGTTGATTAGACAAAAATTGAGATAGTTATGAATGATATCAAGACTGTTGTCGTGTATGCCGTAGGTGCAATCATGACGTTACTCGCTCCGATACAGAATTTCATGTATGCCATGCTGATATTGTTTGGCATCAACTTCTTCTTCGGCCTGATTGCGGCGAGGATGAAGGAAGAGAAGTGGAGCACGAAGAAGGCATTGATGTTTTTCGTGTATGTGGCCATCTTCCTTGTGATAGCGAGCATGTCGTTTGTCATAGGCCACCTGATGGGCGAGCATGAGCAGGCCGTTGCGGTGGTGAAGATACTGTGCTATATTGCCGTTTACATCTTCGGGACGAATATATTCCGCAATCTGAGGCATATTGCGCCGAAGGACACTGCGTGGTACAAGCTGTTTGACCTCTGCTACTACACATTGAGCGTGAAGTTCATCGAGAAGTTCGACTTTGTGAAGAAATGGAGGGAAGAGGTCGAGCATGAGAACCATAATACCATTCTGGATAAAGACAATAACTGAGAAGTATGAGGAAGATGACATTGAGCCGTAAGGGCTTGCAGTTGATAAAGGAGTTTGAGGGTCTGCTATTGGGTGCCTACAAGTGTCCTGCAGGTGTATGGACTATAGGCTACGGCCATACCAAGGGTGTCAGGCAGGGTCAGGTGATAGACCATATGCAAGCAGACGACTATCTGGTAGAGGACATAGGCCCGATTGAGCATTTGTTGAACAAGATTGGCGTCAATTTCCGTCAAGAGCAGTTCGATGCGCTTGTTTCTTGGATATTCAACCTTGGATCAGGTAACTTCCAGCACTCAACCATGCTGAAACTCATTATTTCGGATGCCGACGATGTGGAAATCACCGACCAGATGGTAAAGTGGGTGAATGCCGCAGGCAAACCCCTTGTAGGATTGAAGAAACGTCGTATTGCTGAGGCGAATATGTTTCTTGGCTACGACAAATACTACCTTGACGATAAGAATAACATCAAAAAGAGATAAGCTATGGCAATAACAGTTAATCCCTATGCAGACAGGGCTGCAGCTCAGATGGCCGTCCAGCAGCAGCCAGCAGTCGTGCAGCAGCCTTACAACCTCTTTGCGCAGCAGAAGCAGGCAGGCTACCCGGGTGTGAATACGCCGCAGGCTGGGCCTCGAATGGCGGGAGAGGCAGGAGTAGTACACACTACACCAATCACACAGCCCGCACCGAAGGAAACACAGACAGTACAGAATACTGGTGGAAGTCAGATGAAAACTACACCTATCACCAGCATGGAAGACCTTGCAAGGGCAATGGGCTACACCTCACCGCAAGAAGAAGAACGGCTCCGCAAGGCCAGCGTAGCCAATCAACGTATATTGGCCATAGGCGATGCGCTCCGTCATATCGGGAATATTGCCAACACCGTCAACTATGCCCCATCCCAGCAGTTCACAAACCCCGTTGTCGAGGAAGAGCAGCGCTACCAGAAGGGAAAGGCATTGCGGGATGCAGCCAATCTTAAATACTACACCTATCAGCAGGCCAAGGCAGCACAAGATCAGAAGGCAAGACAATGGGAGGCAGAGCAGAAACAGAAATCAGACCAATGGAATGCCACTTTCAGGTATAATGCAGCCCGTGACGCAGCCCGATTAAAGAATGCTGAAGATCAATGGAAGGCGGGTCTTGCTTATAAGGCGCAGAACGACGAGGCCAACAGAAATCAGAGACAGAAACAGTATGATACGCAGAACGCATTAAGAAGTCAGTCTATAGGAATACAGGCAGCCAACGCAAGGAGTGCTGATAACTATCGCCAATTTAAGATGAAGAATGGAGGTGGAAGTGGTAACAAGTCGCAGAACACCATCTATTCACGTCGCGGCTATCTGACAAAGGCAGGCGCAAACGAAGCAGACCTAAAGCGCATATACGACAATATGTACGAATGGGGTAAGAATAAGAAGTATCGAGGCAAAGACGGAAAGCTCCATCCGTACATAGACGAGGGTGGTATCTTGGCTGGCATAAGCCCCGACATTCTTGGTGGAAAAAAGATTTCCGATGTCTCTAAGCGTGAAGCCGTTGATAAGATGATTATGGAGCATGACGATGCTGCAGTTCAGCTTCACCACAAACATGGTTTTGAATGGCATGAGCAGACACCGAATGACAAGAAGGATGCTTATGCTAAATATGTCGTCAATCCGAACAGTGCAGATGATGATGAAGAAGAGGACGATTACGAATCATACATAATAGACTAAAGATATGCCGATATACAAACTTAATGGGAAAACCTATAATATTCCCGACAATGTAGCATCAAACTTTGAGAAAGATAATCCTAATGCAACGGTAAACTATCAAGCTAACGGGAAGACCTATGGCATCCCATTAAGTAAGCGTGATGGATTTCTAAAGAAATACCCTGATGCAGTTCTTGAAGGACAACAACCCAAGCAGCCCGCACCTCAGCCGACACAACCGCAGGTGGAACAACCAACGGTAACTGCCCAAGAGCCAACTCCTCAACCTCAAAAAAACCAGTCTGGGCCCTACAAGCCTACGGAGCAGGAGCTTATGGGGTTTGGCATGACAATGAATTCCGCACAGAACACAGCAAAGAATGTCACAAAAGGCATAGATGAGCAGGAGAAAAACAGAAAGAACGCTTCTCCTGTTGGAGACGGTCAGACCGGGTTAGTGTTCAACAAGAATCTCAGAAAGGGACAGAAATCCTTCAATGCAGAGACTGGCCAATTCGAAGACACCTACATGACCACCGACGGAAAAAGCTATACCAACCCTGGAGAAGCAAGCAATATGCAGGACTTCATGGACTATCAGGGCGAGATGGCTCAGTTCAAGGAAAACATGGAAAAGCTTGGCATTGGTGATATAACTGGTGAGAGTGACAAAGACATCAACGAAAGGATCAAGAATGCATACGCAGAACTTGAAGCCTTGGATGTAGAAATAGATAAGGGAAGACTGGGACAGGCTGCACGTCTTGCTAGAGGAATGGGGCTTGCCGGTGGTTCTGGACTTGCAAGCGGCGACATGGATAATGCCCAACAGCAAGACTACATACTATCTGCAAGGAGAATGCTCGAACGTCGCATCAAGGCTTTGGAGGCAGAAAGAGACAATGCAGGATTCTGGCAGGGTACTGCAGATGTTCTTACAGACGATTCAAGCCTGAGTTTCGGGTTGAGCGATGCAGCCGACATGAAACTTCTTGATTCCATATCCAAGAAGATAGATGCTGCCAATGGCGGAGTGCCTAACCTTACCAACAACGAAAAGTTGTTTGTGCGCAACTATCTGATGAACCAAGAAGCGCAGACGCTTAACAATAACCGTGGATGGCTATACACAACCGGACAAGGATTCGGACAGACGCTTGACTTCATGAAGGACTTTGCCGTTACTGGAGGTGGTTTTGCTAATGTAGCAAAGGCGGGTTATCGTCTGGGAACTAAGGGAGGTTTGAAGATTGCCGAAAGTGGAATGGCTAAGTATCTTACCAAAAACCTCGGACTTGCAGGCAAAGCTCTCACAAAGACTATGCAGTATGGTACTAAGTTCGGAGGTCTGGCTGCAGGTGCTGAAATAGGTGGAGCCATGCAAGCCAATACTGTCGGTGTGGCAAAGACTTTCTCTGATATAGCAAACCGGAGCATCGGAACGTTGTCAGTTGACAAAGAAGGAAAACTTTCAATGCGTGACAGCGAGGACTTGGGCAAAGCAATCCTTTATGGTGAGTTGAAAAATCCAGGCGAGAATGCTTCCGAACTTGTAGGCCCTGCATTTGACATCATACCAGGTATGCTTGGACGTGTTATCAGAAACAAGGTTGGTGGTGAACTTTTGAAGAAGATTACAAGCAACAAGTTCTGGAGAGGCGGTGAGAAAGCACTTGACTTCATGGGTATTCAGAGTGTATTCGGTGAAGGTATGGAAGAAGAGTACGGTATGCTCCGCACATCTATACTTAACTCAATCACTGGTGGCGAGTTCGATCCAAACGCAGAGAGTATCACCGACCTTGATACTCAGCTTAACACATGGGCAACCGTAGGACTGACAGGTGCATTGCTCCGTGCGCCTCAGATGGTTGCAAGTGGATATGGTCGGGCTCACTACTATGGATATAAATACAACCTTAACCAGAGCGACAACAGACTGGAAGAAACGTTGGCCGATATAGATAGGTACAACACCATCAAATCTATGCTTGATGGTTCTACCAACGCCAACATAGGCAACGTCATCAATCAGCTTGTGCGCCAAGGCCAACTGTCAGACCAGGAAAAAGAGGCCGTGATGTTTTATGCGCAAGACCTTATCAACCTGCGTGGATATAATATAGGAACCGTGCTTTCGGCATCCCGTGTGGCAGACATCACTCCAAGAGTGGCTAGCTATCGTGTTAGCGGTAATTCATTTGATGAGCTTGACGAGAACGGAAACGTGATAGCCCATCATGACTACGAAAATAGGGATGATATGGAAGCTGGTCTTTATGAGGCACAGCAGACACGCTTCGACAACGACCTGAACGCAGACATAAGCGTGATGAAGTCCAGACCAAACGGTGGCTTTGATTACGACAAGATGCTTATTGACTATAGTGTTGAGGTTGGAGTGGAACCATCGGTAATGGAAGAAGCTCTCTCTAAACCATCAATGGAGCGGACGGACGTAGAGCAACAACTAGTCACTGGCTTTGCAAAGGCAGTTCATAATACCGTCTATGACAACACTATGCTCCATGAGGAACAAAGTGCGGAGGACGGACAGAAGGAAGCGGATAATGCATCCCTAGAAATTGAGAATCCAAACCCTGAAGCAGGATCAGAAATAAAGGCGAAGTGGATGGAGGCGCAAGGCAAACGCCGCATTGCATTTGATTCCAACGAAGAACTGAAGCAGGAAGTTACTCGTATGGAATGGGAAGGTCTGTCTCATCAGGAAATACTTTCTCGTCTGGAAACTTTCCTACCAATTGAACAGCAGGCGATGATTGACTACTACAATCAGAAGGCCCAGTATGAGGCGTTTGTCAATCAGATGGGAAACAAGATAGACGAAGAAGCCGCAGACTCTACCCAGCGCCACACAATGAAGGGAACCATTAACGGAAATGCAGACCTTGGTAATATCTACACGATTTCCGACGGAACGAATGAATATTATCTTGTTTCGGGTAATATAACTACAGATCCCGCAACTGGGCGTATCACGGGCTCCAACTCTGGACTTATCATCGGAATGGATTTAGATGGTAGCTTTGTTCAGCTGAACGAGACAGATGGTTATAGCCTTATGCCAAACGTAATCCCTGCTGCCCAGTTTGAAGAAGCGGAACGCACAAGATTACAGGAAGCATGGAGCCCGATTATAGCCACAAACCAACCATTACAAGAACAGCCATCAGAGGGACAGGCTAGTGCAGAGGCAGGTGCAAATAGTGTCACTGGAGCAAACGAAGCACAGCCAGCCCCTTCTGTTGAGGCTGCACAAGAAGATGCTGCACAGCCTCAGCAGCCAGCCGTGACCATCGAGAGCGTGATAGACAAGGACGGAATCAAACGCTATGAGAATGGCATTGCGGTAGATGATGCCATTGCCGACATTCAGAACGATGGCGATGATGTGAACGAAATATCTAATGCGTCAATCGCTGAGGCTCAAGAGGTTATCGACAAGATAAATAATAAGCAGGTTAAAACCCGCTTAGATATTGAGAAGCGAAAGAAGGCCCAGGCAACCATAGACTATTATAATAATGTAAAGGCACGCTGGGCAGAGATGAATCAGCCGGAAGCACCTGCCAAAAGTGAAGAAACCGTAAATGTTCAGCCAGAAGCGCCTATTGTTAAGGAAAAACCCGTATCTTCGCAGTCGAATCTCACCGTCGAGGAACAGAAGCAGCAGCGGATTGCGGAGGCCAAGGCAAAGTATGGTGAGTTGTTTGATGATGACTTCACGAAAGCAGAAGACGCATTCGAACTTGCTTCCATGTGGGTAGGCCGTAAGCGTAACCTTGCATGGGAAGATGTCAATGGTAAACGTGGACTGCAGAAGGAGCTGGGTTGGACTCGTAGGATTGGTGGCGACACCAAGTACATTGAGACCCTACTTGCCAAGAATGGCGAAGGTATCGGTATTGACGAGTTCGTTCACATGGTCTGGCAGAGTGAGGAAAATATGGGAGCTGATGGCAATCCAAGATTCACTACCGAGGAAATCAAGGAGGCCTTGCTTGATCTTATCAAATCAGCACAGAGCAAGAGTGATGTCGTGGATTATGCCCTCAATAGTCGAATTGCCAAAGCAGAGGCCGCTTTGCAGGAACAAAGGCAGAGAGCTGAAGAAGAGGCACAAAATCCAACGGAAGAGGTTGCGCCAATCACAGATGAAGAGCAGGCACAGATAGAAGCTAGCCTTCCGTTCGCAAGACCTGAAGATGGAGTTGATATACCAGAAAACCCGATTAATGCTCTTTGGGCAGTTATAAGGGAAGTATCGCAGGATGGCGGTATGCCTGCAGTCAGAATGGTTGACACAGACCAGATGACCGACGGCGATTGGATAGACTTTGCATCTGAGGTATTTGATGGTGCATTTGTTAGCGAAGAGGATGTCAATACAGTTCGAAGCAATGCATTTGAAATGGGCATCGTATATAATGACGCAACAGACACGCTTATCGTATTCTCTGGTGCAGTTACACCAGAATCATTGAGAGAGAATCTTGAACAATTTAAACATGCATATAATGAAACAGAAGAATTATCCGATACCGACAATGAAGGACTTCGTGACGAAATGCAGGATGGAGAAAGCGCAGAGACTCCAGCAGCAGAAGGAACAAATGAGCCAGAAGGCCAAAGAAGTCCTGAATCAGTAGAAGACCCGTATCTCCAGCCTCGAAATGCAGAGGAGGAACAGATCATTGCCAATGTACTTGCGCAGTTGCAGCAAGAGATTGGTGATGCAGTAGAAGATGCCAATAAAGCGCGTACAGAACTTGAAAAGGCACGGGCAAAGGAAAGCGAGCGTGCAACAGACCTGTTTGCCAACGACGAGACCTTTGCAGAACCTGATGCCATCTTCTCACAAGAGGAAATGGGACTTGATACCTCTGCAGAGGGAGTAGAGCACAGAACCGCTGCACAGCGTGAGAAACTGCAGGAAGCCACCAACAAGCTTAACCGACTGCAATCCATTGAAGAGCGCAATAGTCGCATCCGTGGTGCCTTGGATAACTATCGCAGGCAGACTAAGATTGATACCGAAGAGCAGCCTAAGACGCAGAGCCGTGAAGATTATCTTGCAAGCCATCCTCTGACGGAAGAGCAGATTATGGCTGACACAGAAGCCAATGAGGACGAGAAGCTGAATGCCATCGACTTCCTCAATGGCGAGGATAGCGTTATCTCCCGTTTCTACTACGACCAGATTTATGAGAGAGCGCAGAAGGCGAAGCCAGCAGAGGCTTCTTCAAACGCTTCAATTTTAAATTGGCGAGAACAATATATAAAAGAGCATCCTCTTACGGTTGAAGAAATTGAGTCAAGCAATGTTCCAGAAGCAGATAAGATTCTCGCAAAGCAGTTTCTTGATCTATCAGAAGAATATATTAGTTCCCGTGCAAAAGGTTCATACACAAAAACATTTTATGAGGTAACATCATCTCGGTTGCGTGGTGAGAGTGACCCAATGGAGGCAATCGAGCGTGCAGCAGGAGATTTCCGCAGAGAGCAGCAGAAATCCAAAGACCAGAAGGACATTGACGATGCCTTGAAGGAGTTCAACGACTTCTTAGATAATGCCAAGGGATCCAATGTGCTTGACAAGTTCATGCGCAAGGGCTTGGAGGGTAACGACAAGGCGCAGGCCAGCTTGCTCGATGCCTTTACGCTTACAAACGATGCGCAGCGTATGTTCCTGAAAGACTTGCTCCGACTGGCTTCAAAGGTAGGCTATGCCTATATCAAGAGTGGCGTGCATGACGTGCAGGCATGGAGTAAGAAGATGTCTGAATCCATCGGTGCAAAACTGAGAGAGGTTCTTGGTTGGGATGATGCAATCATCGGTGAGTTTGTCAATGAGGTATGGAATCAGAAATACACCGTTGACGGACAGCGCATGAGGCTCAGCGAGCATGCTGAAAGGTTAAATAATACTAAGCCTGCCGACCAGACTGTGAACGATAACAAAAAGGAGGACAACGAGCCGGAAAAAGACTTATCTTTGCAGCAGAAACCAGCGAGTGAGCTGGAAGGCGACTCGGCAGAGTTTGCAGATAGGCAGTATAAGATTGAACAACTGAGCAAGAAGATACGCGCCAAGTTGCAGGGCATTATGAATTGGGGCGACCAGCCAAAGCCACTTAGTGTCTATAAGCAGATTGCAAAGGAACTTGGGATTGAGAACCTTTCAGATACAGACCTACAGGAGCTGATTGAGACAGAGGTTGTAAGCCTTGCCAGAGAGATAGCCAACAAGGAAGGATTGACGGACGAAAAGAAGTTTCAGAAGATAGTGAAGCTGTATGAAGGTCAGCCCAGCCTCAACGCAAGAGATAATGACCGCATCAACAAGCAGCAGTACTCTACGCCTGCACCGATGGCATTCCTGATGGGGCAGTTCCTGTCAGCAGGCAAGAAGGTAGAGAGCGGACTGGAGCCATCAGCAGGAAACGGAATGCTGACTATCAATCTGCCCAAGGAGAAGATGCACGTCAACGACATTGACGAAATGCGGCTCTCCAACCTTCAGAAGCAGGGATTCGGTGAAGTGACGAGCCAAGATGGATTGCAGTCGTTCGGCGAGAAGAAGTTTGATGTGGTAGTCACCAACCCGCCGTTTGGCAATGTCACCCCGAAGGTGTACGACGGCATCTATGAGATTTCTGGCTTGGAGCATCAGATGGCTCTCAATGCCCTGGAGTCGATGAAGGATGATGGCCGTGCCGCCATTATCATCGGAGGCAACACCGAGTACAATCAGAACGGCAGCATCAAGGGCAAAGACAGAGCCTTCTTGAACTACCTCTATGCACACTATAATGTGGTAGACGTGATCAACATGAACGGCCATGAGCTGTATTCACGTCAGGGAACAGGCTTCCCCGTGAGAATGATACTCATCAACGGACGCAAGGAGTTCAACCCAAGAAGCTTTGCGCCGACCATACAGAAGGCAAGAGCCGAGCGAGTTAACAGTTATGACGAATTATTTAAACGAGTAAACGATGACATATTATCTGACAGCAACAAACCCACTAGTGTTCACGACACAGAAAGCGGAAAGAGTGGAAGAGTGGATGATACCAGCAATGCTGGAGCTTCTACTGAAACGGGAGTACGAAACGTACAGCCCGCAGGAAGCCAAAAGCAACCTGCAGGACGTACTTCAAACGGATCAAGTGTTTCGGGAAGTAGTAACGCCACCAGAGGAACTGACACCACAAGCCAGCCAGCTGTGGATACAAGACCTACTGGAGTCGGAAGCAGGACAGAGGCTTCTCAACCAGGTAGGAGCACCACTGAGCAAGCAGGGGAAAAACGAAATGAACCTGGAGGAAATGACACTGAGCGACCTGCTGCCACAACTGACAATAGCCAGCGAGTGGGACAGCGAGGGGCCGAACCTGCACAGCAACCTGAGCAGCCCGCAGTCAAGCGAGGCTTAGGCACCGAGAAAGTACCCTACAGAAAGCAGAGCGGCAACCCCTTTACCCTTCAGTCGTTGATGCCCGCAGAGCAGGCCGACGTGGTAAAGAGTGCGCTCGAAGAGCTGGGCGATGTAGACCAGTTCCTTGTTGACGAGCTTGGTTATTCAAGTAAGGAAGAACTGCATCAGGCACTTGCAGCAGAGCAGATTGACTCCGTAGCACTTGCCATCCATCAGATGAACCAAGGTAATGCCTTTATCATCGGCGACCAGACTGGTATCGGTAAAGGCAGACAGGCAGCAGCCCTTATCCGCTATGGCGTGAAGAAGGGAGGCTTCCCCGTGTTCATTACCGTCAAGAAAGCATTGTTCTCTGATATGTACCGCGACCTCTGCGATATTGGCAGTCCCAAGTTGAGGCCGTTTATTTGGAGCGCAGACGATACCGAGCACTCAGGCAACGTGACCGACAAGAACGGCAACGTTATCTATCAGACCCCTAATGCAAAAGAGCAAAAGCGTGTAGTTGATTACATCAATAAAAATGGGAAACTCCCACCAGAGTACGACTATGTGCTGACCACATACGACTCGTTCAAGAGTGGTACGATGGACTACGATGACGGAAACAAAAAAGCACGAAACTTTGGTAAGAAGAAAGCAGGTCCAGTTCATATAAACGGGCAGGCTAAGCGCGATGCGTTAGAGACACTTGCTGGCAATAGCTATGTTATTATGGACGAGAGCCATAATGCAGGCGGTGAAGGCAGTAACGTAAGCAACTATCTGCAGTATATTACAACCAAGGCCAAGGGATTAACATTCCTTTCGGCCACCTTTGCCAAGCGTCCGGGCAACATGCCTATCTATTCGCTCAAGACCGCCATCAGTAAGGCTGGTGTAAAGGTGGGAGAACTGATTGATGCCGTAAAGCGTGGCGGTGCTACTTTCCAAGAGATTATGTCTAAGGCTCTTACCGAGGCAGGACAGATGATTCGCCGTGAGCGCGACATGACTGGTGTAACCATCGACTGGAAGGGTATTGAGGATGAGGACATCATTCAGAAGCAGCGCGAGCAGTATGATACCATTATCGGATTGTTCAACGACATCATTCAGTTCCAACGTACTTATGTTGACCCTATTGTGAATGGCTTGAACGATGCTGCAGCTGAGGAGCAGGGCGAAGTAGACCACACACCAGGAACCCGTGATATGGGTATTAACAACACCCCGTTTGCCTCACGTACATATAACATGGTGCAGCAAGTACTTCTTTCGCTAAAAGCCGAGGAAGCAGCCAAACGTGCCATTGAACACCTGAAGCTTGGCCGTAAACCAGTGATAACCGTGGCTAACACCAACGAGGGTGCAGCTGATGAGGTAGCGGGCGCAGACGGAGAGTCTATGGAGATGCCAGACCTGAGCGTGAACTTGAAGAAGGGATTGCAGGGTACGATGCGTATCACGAAGAAAGATGCCTTCGGCAATACCGTGAATGAGATGATACCTTTCGACAGACTCAGTGAGGAAGGCCAGAAACGTTATGCCGAAATCATGGATGCCATCGAGAATGCTTCAAGTGGTCTGAGTTTGTCACCGATTGACGTCATCAAGAATGAGTTGAAGAAAGCTGGCTATAAGGTGGGCGAGTTGACGGGGCGCAAAGCCGAATTTGTCTACAATGATGACGGAACCGTTAAGCGTGTAAAGCGTCAGGACACCGACAAGAAGAAGATTGCAGCAGACTTCAATAACGGCAAGCTTGATGCATTGATACTCAACCGTAGTGCAGGAACTGGCATCTCACTCCATGCATCATCTACGTTCAAGGATCAGCGCCAGCGAATCATGATTGTGGCGCAGGCGCAAGGTGACGTGAACGATGAGGTTCAGATTCGTGGACGTATCGACAGAACCGGACAGGTGCTGAGAGGTATGTACGAATATGTAGTCTCTCAGATTCCATCAGAGCAGCGCTTGTTGATGATGTTGAAAGCAAAACTCCGCTCGCTAGATGCTAATACCACATCCTCGCAGAAGTCGAAGTTTAACGAGATGCAGGTGCAGGACATTATTAATAAGTATGGTGACGACATCGTTATCCAGTATCTTTCAGAGCACGTTGACTTGGCAATGAAGATGTGTGACCCGCTGAAATGGGGAGAGGGAGCAGAGACACTTCCTGCAGAAACGCTCGTTAGTCAGGCGCAGAAAGCACAAGGTGATGGAGCAACCGCAAGCAAGGTTCTTGGCCGTATGGCACTATTGACCGTTAAAGAGCAGGAGAAGATGCTGAAAGAAATCGGCGACCTATACCAAGCCGAGATAGACCGTCTGAACGAGATGGGCGAGAACGACTTGGAGATTACAGAAATGCCACTCCGTGCCAAGACCTTAAAGAAGGACGTATGGGAAGCAGGTGTAGAGCCAGGAGGCAAGAATCCATTTGCCGACAATTCATACGTTGAGGAAGTGGAGATGGATGTACTTCGCAAGCCGATGAAGGCAGAAGAGGTGAAGAAGTCTCAGACTAGACTCCTTGGAGGTAAGACATGGGATGAATACAAGCAGGGTGTACTTGATAAGGTAGATAAGTGGGCTGAGAAAAAGAAAGCCGAGGCTACACAGACAATTTCCGAGAGAGCCGAAAAGAAAGCCGAGGCCGAGAAAGAAAAGTATGCAAAGGGTGCTAAGAAAGCTCAGGAGAAGAATGGCATGACAGATGCTGAGATAGAGAAGAACTCTCAGTATCAGTATGACACCTTCTATAAGCAAGAGATGGAGAAACTGCAGAATGCTCTTGAAGCTGTTGATAAACAGAAGCAAGCATTCGTAGATGCACTTGAAACTTTCTCTACCGATGGTGTGTATGCATTGCCTACTGACATCTACGACCTTTCACAGTTGACCTTTGAACCAAGTTTTGGTAAGGTGATAGACATCAATATAAAGGAAGATAACTATTCTACCACTGCTAGTACAATTACGTTTGCTACGCTCGACGGGCGCAGAAAGATTACCATTCCTATTAGCGGCATGGTTAAGCAGAATAATGGAGAGAAGCGTGACATCAAGCCTATCATTGTTCAGCAGACAGCACAGACTAGAAACGGAATGTTTGGCTCTAACCTTGCCAACATGCAAAAGGTATTGGAGCAGAACGTAGATAACTGGGATAAACTTACTTCAACGGCAACCAGAAAGAAAGGACACATTATCACGGGTAATCTGCTGAAAGCACTTACCTCACTCCGTAGTCAAGGAAAAGGCGGTAAACTGATTTCATATACTACAGATACGGGCGAGATCCGTCAAGGTATCCTGATGTCAGATCAGTTCGACCCGAAGGCGCTGACGAGCAAGAATCCTATATCTTCTGCTAAGAATGACCTAGACGATTTTGAAAAGGACAACAAGATTGTTTCTGCCGATGGTGACGTAACAGTCAAACGAGGTAGATACGATTGGCGCAATGATGCGTATGGATATACGCTTCAAGTTCCTAAATCAAAGAAAAAAGGTGAGAAGTATTTTAATGACGAAACGCTCCTTAGCTTCGTTGATGGTCAGTTTGAGGGAAGCACAAAGATGAGCGCAGACTTCCCTGCAAGGAACCTCGATGCCATCTTAAAGCGTCTCGACGAGCTAGGCGTGACCGTTGAGAGTGCCAAGGAAGACAGCGACGCTCCCAAGCGCATGATAACAACCTCTGATCCGATAGAAGCTATCAATCAAGCAGCAGAGAGTTGGCGGCAGTCTAATGGCAAAACTCCCACCAATAGCAAATTGCAGGAAATATCTGATATGGTGAATAGCCTTGCAAGCCGTGAGGATTTGAAGGGTAGCGCACCGACATATACTATCAATAGCCCACAAGACCTTGAAGCTCTCAAAGATAAGGTCAGCAGACGTGTGTATAGAGAGATAGAGAGGCTTTACAGCGACCCAGACAACGGAGCGGCTTACATACCAAGAGCGGGTATAGTAGTCGTATTCGGAGAACATCTGGAGGATGCAAAGGAGGCAGAGGCTGCATGGTGGCATGAGCAGACGCATAGCTTCTGGCAGAAAATGCCCGAAGATGTACGCCGTAAGTTTGGAGAGGCTTGCTATGAATGGTTGAGGGTAAACCGTCCTGATATATTCAATCATATCACAAAGCCTGGCAACTACGAGAGATACGACTGGTTCAATGAATCATGTGCATTCCTAATAGGTAACGTAGCCATTGATAGCTATGGAACTGAAAAGTTTTTGAATGGAAACTTTGTTGGTAATCCAGAAATTTGTAACTTTGCAAACGAACTAAGAAATCATATTAAAAATGGCAGACAAGAAAGTACAAACGCAGGAAACAATCAACTTCGACGAATTGGCGAAGGAGAACAGACATCAGCAACCGAGGTTCGTGGAAGTAGTCAACAGGGACAAGGACGGGGAGATAACGTCATACGCCCTGAAGAGGAATCCGAACTACCGGAAGACCCCATCCAAGCAATAGAGCAATCCGCTAAACGCTGGATCAAGTTCCGTAAAGAACAGAAGGAAGGTGTCAAGGAGATAGACAAGAATTCCGCAAAGGCGGTATATCATGACCGTATCAACAGGGCGAGCACGATGATGCAAGAGGCCGCTCAGGATGATATGGTAACCTTTAAGCATGGTCAGAATGCCATTGCCAAAGATAAGGATATACCCGATTCGCAGAATGCCTACCAAGCAATGAATCTTTCGTATGGTAGGATTTACAATCAGCAAGAGCAATTCACGGACATCTACAAGCGACCATTAGAGGAAACCGTTTATGAGGTGTGCCGAAAAATGGGCTGGCAGACTGGCGATGTTGACCGATACCTATTCACCAAGCATGGATTTGAGCGCAATCGTGAGTTGTTCGTAAGAGACTGGCTAAAGGGTCAGCGAAGAAAGAATGTCACTTATGACGATCTGGACGATGAACAGCAAGAAGCCTACGACAAGATTGCCGAACGGCTTGAAGAGCAGTTCGAGGATGGTGACATCACCGAAGAACAGAAGAACAAGAAACTCGATCAGGCTCTGGATAAGCTATGGCAGGAGCAGCTTGACAAGTTGGAGAACAGTTATGTAGAAGCCAAGGAGCAAGCCTACCAAGACTTGATGGAAGGCAAGAAAACCTTCCCCGAATATCTGGATGCCATCGATAATTTCATTCACGACAATATAGATGAAGAGTTTGATGCCGAAGAACACGACGCATCAGGTTTCACAGAAATGTTCGGTGAGGATTTCAAGGAGAAGGATATCCTTGATAAACTTATGAATGACGAGCAGAAGATGGGCAAGGAACTCATGGATAAGATGTGGAGCAAGATAAACCTCTGCTCTCAGCTTGGCCTTGACAAGTATCGTGAGTCGGGCATGATAAGCGACTCGACCTACAAACGTGTCACGAATATGTTCCACTTCTACGTTCCGATGAGAGGCTATTCTAATGACACATCATCTGAAGACCATTGGCAATATATGACCGTCAAAGACGGAGCAAGCAGATTAGGTGGTCTGCTGAAAAATGCCGCTGGCCGTAAGAGCGAGGCAGGATATCCGCTCGCTACGCTGTTTGCCATGACCTATAAAGCAATTTCGGACGGAGAGCAGAACATGGTAAAGCAGAAGTTCTACCGTCTCTGCCAGGCCAATCCAAATGACCTTGTGGAAATAAACGACACTTGGGCAGTTCTTGACCCGACTACCGATGAATGGGTAACAGACTATCCACAGATTAATGAGGATATGAAGCCGCAGGAGGTTGAGGCTAGGACGAAAGAGTTCTATGAACGCATGAACAAATTAGAACTTGAAGGCAAGGCCAAGAAGGTTAAGAGTGATGCCAAATTCGATTACAAGGTGGATAAGGAGCATAAACGAGAACACATCGTTGAGGTGATGATGAACGGCAACCGCAAGACTATGGTCGTGATGGGCAATCCGAGAATGGCTCAGGCGCTTAACGGTCAGCTCAGATACAAGCATGGCGATGGCCCACTTGATTCTTTCATTGCCGATGCAAAGTATTATATGCAGTCTGTAAGTACATCCTATAACGTTACATTCTTGGGGCGAAACATGGCTCGCGACTGGACTCACTTCGGCGCTATTCTCATGGCCCGTGAAGGTGGAAACTACGAAAAGGCAGCACAAGGCTATTACTTTGAACAGCTTCCAAAGATGATATCACTCTTCAAGAAGTATCGTGAGGGTAAGCTTGACATGAGGAACGAAATGGAACGTGACTTCAAGGACTTCATGGATAGTGGAGGTATCACGGGATTCGTTCACATGAAAAAGGTAGAAGAGCTGCAGAGGGATATCCAGAAGATGATAAGCACGCCAGGCAAAGTCAAGAAGGTGGGCAGCGCTTTCTGGGATAAGACGCTTGGCGCACTTGAAGCAGCCAACGAAGCAATAGAGAACAATGCCCGCTTTGCCACCTATAGGGCATCAAGACATGTGGCAGGCCGCACGAAGGCACGTTCTGCCTACGATGCAAAGGAAGTGACGGTAAACTTCAACAAGCGTGGCGCAGGAAAGAATACGGCTGGATTCAAGACCGAACAGAAATGGGTGGCACGTACTGCGAAGTTAGCAGGAAACGTATCACAGATTCTTTTGGCTAATAAGATGTTTTTCAATGCCACCGTACAAGGCATTTGCAACATCTTCCGCAACATCAGGAATTCAGACGGCAGCATCAACAAGTCGTATGTCGGTAAACTCGTAGGTTACTACGCAATACCACCATTTGCATTAGGTATGCTGATGCCTGTTATCAACGACTTGCTTTACGGTCTTGCTGGAGGCGGTGATGACGATGATCCATACGCAAACCTCCCTGAATGGGTGCGCAGAAAGAACCTATGTATCTATACTGGGTGGGCAACTGGTAAGAAGAATGACTTCTTGGTGATACCGATGGGTCAGGAACTTGCAGCCTTCTATACACTTGGAGACATGATAGCAGGAAACACGCTCTATCCCAACTTGAAGCCAGTAGACAAAGACTTCATGGACGAGATGATAGGATTCTTCAATGTGTTCTCACCTGTAGACTTTGAGACAAAGGTTACATCAAACTACGACCCAGTGCATGAAGTGGTAGGAAGAGTCTGCTCGCCTCTGGCTCCATTAGTAGCCGTAGGAGAAAACCTTTCTTGGACGGGTAGACAGATTTTCCGTCAGGACAAATACAACGGTGACGAATACACACCAGAGTATCAAATGACATACGGTAATACCAACTCTGCCTATATATCTCTTTCAAAGTGGTTGAACGATGTCAGCGGTGGCGATGATGTTCATGCAGGATGGGCTCAAATAAACCCAGGCGCAATGCAGTACATCTTCGAACAGTATGCAGGAGGCCCTGGCAAGTTCTTTATGAATACAGGCTCCGCCATAAGAGATGCATACAACGTAATCTTCACGGACGAAGAACCTGACTTTAATATCCGTAAGATAGAGTTTGCAAGAGCGTTCTGGCAGCAGGGCGACGAGCGTACCGAGATTTACCGCACAAAGGCAAAGTATCATAAGTACCAGCAAGAAGCTAACAAGTTTGCCCACGACTTCAAAGGATACATGAGAGACGCTGACACCAACCCAGACCACTATATGAAGGCTATGGAGATGGCAAGTACCAATGATGCTGTCCGTATGGAGTTTGTGAAGAGAGCAGATAAGGTACTCAAGCAAATTAATACAGCAGCCAACCAATCTACTGGAAGAGACCGCAAGAATCTTCGTGCGCTCTATAACAGTCAGATGCAATTGGTCGTTGAAGAGCTTGACAAGATAGGCCAAATTGAGTAGAAAAGTAATCCTTAAATAATCCTAAGATTTCGGGGCAGTTGATACAACTTGTCCCGATTTTCTTTACCTTTGCATCTGCATTCTGGTGCTATCATATATACGAGGGCAGCAGCTCTCTATAGATTAGTATTTGTAGTGGGGAGGCTGAGGTCTCCCCTTTTTGTATGGTTAAAATAAAAGCAGCCTACATTCTCATGCAGACTGCCCTCACTAAACAAATACTTAAATAACTAACTAACCTAAAACAATATTACTTTATGAAAAAACCTGTTGTCTTTTTGTACCTACTTATTACAAGAAGTATTTATAAAGTTGCCTTATGGTACAACTTACTGCCATCAGCACCTATAAAGTAGTATGACATATCAGCAGGCTCATCAGAAACTTTGAATGCTGCGTTATTGTAGGCATAAGGGAAGCTTCCAACAGAAAGCCTGTTATAAAGCCTTGCCACATTATCCCTTATAGTCATAAACTCAACACCTGTTGAATGAATATACAAGAGGAATCTCCAGAACTGGAACAATCTTGTGCCATAGCACGGCATCCAACAAGTAGTGGAATACTGAACAAAGTCACCGTTCTCATCCATCACCTTAACACCTGCTTCGTCAACAATACTTCCATCATCTTGCATGGTGAAAGAACCCCATCTATCAAGACCTGTATTAGGATGTGGTGGAAGGAAATCATCAGGAAAGTCTTGTGGCTTTCTGACAGGAAGAATCCAAGACTCAGGATAAGTACCACCGCTGACAGTATCAACCTTTGCAGCAGTAGGAACATCTGCATCATCAGGAACCCTATTCTCCCAGCAATATCTGTAGATGTGGAAAGCGTTTATAAAAGCCTTTGTCCCACGTCTTACAAGCTCATCAAACTTGTCTTTCCATGTATTGTATTCAGTATTACTTGCAACTACAATCCTTGAATCCTCCCCTAAGTCATAGCCACCTATACGAGCAATATTTGATACAAGAGGCATTTTTACAATACCGTTTTTGTAAGTGAAGTCTATGTCTGAACGAGTTGCACTGAATACAGACTGCTTATGTGTTGTTAAAGCATATTTTCTCAATTTATAAGAATTGGAATCACTTGCAGCTACATAAGTTTCTACGGAAGTATCAAGAACCTCACTTATTCTCTTTTGTGCAACCCTTGTCTGATAGTCATAAGGATATGTAGGATTAAGGGAGATATAGGTGCCAGATGTATTCCACAACTTAGGCTTAATATACTGATAAGGAACAATCAGCCAGTCAGAAGCGTCAGTACTATAAGTACCAGCAGCCTTTGTGTAGTAATAATTGGCTTTCCTATCTCTGATATAAATATGAGTTGTTCCATTACTCTTAACACCCTCTCCGACAGGATTGATGGTATGATTACTTACAGCAGTCATAGCATCAGCAAAAGTATCAAAAGCATAAGCAGCAGTAAACCTTGCTGTCATTGAGTGGTTCATTGCCTCCCAACCCTTTGCGACACACAAAGCCCTCATAGCCTTGCCTGCATTGTTAATCATTCCTGACTCCACATCATCTACGACTCTTTGGTACTCTACAGCCTCACAAGAAGGAATCTGACCAGCAGTCTCACATACAGGATAGAGACGAGAGAAGAAGCCGCCTTGACTGACAACGCTATTTGGAGTATGCTGAATATACCCTTCAAGAGCATCATCGCTGCTAACAGAAGCAACAACAGGAGGATTATAGTCAATAACACTCGCATTCTCAAAATCAGCGTTATTACCAAATACCATATCTTCAATCTTCTTCTCCTGAGCCTCAGAAAGAGTTCCTTTTCTCATTTCCGCGATAGCTTCATCAAAGGCATCTATATCAATATTCCTGCCATATCTTTTCCTGTATATCTTTGCAAGAGGAATGAAATTCGCTGGAGTAAATGACCAAGATGTATTTCTTGTATATACAATGGCATAGGATGCGCCTGCTGGAGCAACAAGCGTTTCATGTATAATACCTCTACTTACAAGATTAGTTCCTTGCAACAGTATGTTATTGTTATCGTCATATATTACAGCAATTACGTCATTAAGATTAGAAAATGCTCTGTATTCCAGAACCTCTCCTTCAGATATATTTATCTGCCCTGTATTATTATTATAAGTAGATGACGGAGTTGTATATGAACCCTGAGTGTCAAAGTTCCCTTCTGTAAAACCTCTCTTTTCTACATATCTGTAATTCACTTTGATATAGCATGGAACACCATTCACAGATGTATTATAACTGTAGAAACTATTATTTTCTGTAGGCATACATACTGCGATATACTCAGCGTTCTGCGGGACATTAATCGTTAAGACAGCATAAGGCACTGTATCGTGGTTAGCTACTCCGCTGATAAAATTCTTGTCCTTATCATAAAATCCAAGACCGTTATTGTTAGAGGTGACACTATTGAAAAACAGTGCAACCTCAAGACTCGCAGCACCTTTGATGTTTAAGAACGGTGTGGCAATATAATTGTTGCTACCTGTAATTGCCCCTGACGTAGAGTTGATATAATAATGCTCATTGAACGTTTCCTCACCATACAATTCATACTCATTAGTGCTCTCCCGTTTTGTATTCTTTCTACTGATTTTAAAAACTTCATTAGCAACAGAGTAGAGACTAATACCACTTAATACATCAGCATATCCAACAGTAGAGCCGTAATTAGAGCAAATCCTAATGTACTTGGCATTAGCAGGAATGTTATCTTTCTGAATAGTGAAACTCTTTCTACCAGTTGTCGGGTCACTAAGGTCATCCAGATAGCCAGAAATAGCAATACCATTCTCGTCATAAAAATAAAGTGGCACAATAGCATTATCTTTGTTATACCAGCCATTCTTAACTTTAATATCCTCACTTTTGTCTATGAGTAAAAGACCACTTGTGAATATAGTATCAGAATTATAATTTCCAAGAAGGCCGTTACTTCTAATGATGACTCTGTTAATCCATGTTATACCACCTTTGTCAGCTTTATTGTCTTGTATGACAGGGATAATACCGTTCTCAATCAGAAAAGCATGGATGGAAGGATTCTCGTCAAGTGAGGTTGCAATGTCATTATTGATGGTAGCCTGAATATCAATAGTGTCATCCTCCGTCATATTCAGGGTAATATAACCCTTCATACCTTCTGGCATATTGAGAGCATTCACATTATGATTAAGTTGTGCAATTGTTGTGTTGCTCAAAGTCTCTCCATACTCATCTTTGATAAATATACGTACACCCGTACCACTGACATATCTCAACTGTTGGAAACTATAGTGTTTTGTTGTATCAATGCCTTCAAAATACAGTTCACTCACCTTACCATTAGTACCATACACACTCTGTATATGCTTGCCTTTTTCAAGCAGAGTGTTGACAATAAGATTGTACACAAGCGTCATATCATGCTGAGTATAATGACTAGGTGAAATACCCACTTCTTGCAATAACTCAAACTTATCAAGTTGAGAAACTGCATTGATAATATCAGCACCATAATAACGGCCGATACCTGTCATTACAGAGGCAAGCCTGTAATCAGTTTTAGGATGAATGTAGATAATAATACGAGGATTACTGCACTCACTATTGATAAGTCTGATAAGATTATCATAGGCATCACAGAACTCATAGAGGTTAAGTTCCTCGGTTGGCTTCGTGGGGTCAAAAGTGCCAACTTGCATCTGTCCTTCTTCATCACCGATAGGAGGCTCATTCTGACCACCGCCAAGAAGCACGACATCAGGACTACCAAGACCACCGTTTGCAACTCTCTTTCTGAAACAATTCTGATGATAGTATTCATTATCCGTAACACCAGAACTGCCAACACTAATATTCTCTTCTAAAACAGCACCACAGGTTTTAATCAGCATGCCCCAATAGGTGTTATCCATATCACCGACTATATTGCTTCCAGGATAATATCTTAAACTTCTTCCAACAGACACTCCTTCAAAGCATTCATTGGATGCACCGCATACAGACACTTTCTTGCCTGCAAGACCCAACAGATTATTGGTGTCTTCAAACACAACACATGACTTGAATGTCTTGATAATATCATTAAGGTCACTTTCTGAAATAGTATCTGTCGCAACATCCTTGGAAACTGTCAGGCGATATACATAACCATCATCAGAAGTACCAAAGTATTTAGTAAGATTGCTTCTGACACCAGATAAATCAATAAATGTAGTAGTACCATCAGGATTCTGTTGATACTTGCATATCATTTGAATCTTATATCCCTCATTCAATTCTAAAATAAACGGTGATTTGATAAATGCCGTCCTTGCTCTTGTATTTACAACAACCTCAGCACCTGTTTCTGAATTAAGACTACCTACCTTAAATCTGACTATATTATTAATGTAGTTCAGGTTATCTACAATATCGTCTATACCCTGCCAATCGCTAACAGTAGTTGACCATGTATCTTTTGTCAACCTATACTGCACATACTTATTGTCATAACTACATACATATTTAACTGACATTCCACCCTTCTGAAGTGACTGAGGAATATTAGCACCGCCATTAAGAGCTGCAGCAAGATCGGCATACTTAGTATCAGCATGATTTGCTGAAATATCGTAAACCTCTCCTACCTGTGATTTCGTACTAAGCTTTATATAAGCACTGCCATTCCAAGCATACTCGCTAAATACAGAATCATTATATTGCGTTCCATCCCAGTTACCAACACGGTAAGTAGTATCAGCCTCGCCAGTAGCAGGTAGCACATCTGTAACAGCAGTAGTCTGAGAATTTGCTGTAACGTTTACATACTGCTGATTCGGAGTAGTAATTAAGTTATTAAGCTCAGATTTGCTGTAAGTTTGTTCCTTTGTATATCTATCATCAAGTGCAGCATCAGTTTCAGTGTTTATCTGACTCTGCTTCATGCCCTTGTTTTCGTCAAGTATCTCACCAGCTACAGTAGTAACTTCTTCCTGACTTGTAGAATGTATTCTACCTGCTATTTCAAATATATCTGCCATATCTTCTATTCTTTAAGCGTTAGCAATAGTGAATTTATATGTGTATGTACCAGCACCTCTTGGCTCATCATTCTTATAAGCCTTATAGCCGGTCCTTGTAGATTCAATCTGAGTGAATGCAAGGCTTGTCTCATAAGTGCTTACAAGTTTAATACTTGTAAGGTTGAAATTGTCGGGTACCTCAATAAACAGATAGTCACCATCAGCAGTGGAAATCTGCTTGTTGAATGTTCCTGCTGCATGCGGGCTGGTCTCTTCAACCATTGTAGTATCACCATAAGTAGCACCAGCACCTGTGTATATCTTATCCACAGCCTGTACATTGACAAAACCGCTTGTGGGGTATCTCTTTGCAATACCGCTTATCACGAACTCCGCATAATACTGGGAATTGCCTCTTGCTGCTGGTGTAATAGCATCTGTATATGACTTGCTTGTGCCACTTCCTGTAGCAATAGGAGAGGCGACGCCATTCTTGAATATCTTGATACTTGAAGCCTGAGCATTGGTAGTAGCATTCAAAGTAATATTGCGATGTACTCCTACGAATACTGTAGTCGGGCTTGCAGTAAGATTAACTGTTGCGCCACCAGATACTATCTGGTCTATCTGCTGCTGTAGTGAAATGAAGTTGTTTCCATCCTTATGCACATTGCCTAAAGCCTCTGATAGCATCTTCTGGGTAAGGCCAATCAAAGTGCTGTTTCCCCACTCATTACTGAGGGCTACGCCACCTTCTTCTCTCGAAGCAATAATGTTTTGAAGGTCAGCGTCAAGCTTTAGCCAACTAATAGTAAGATCATGAATTTTCTCATTGGTCACGGCCCCGTCTGCCAGTTTCTCTGTAGTCACCGCCAAATCAGCAATCTTTCCCGTAGTAACAGCGAGTTCAGCGATTTTCTCGGTGACAACCGCAAGGTCGTGAATCTTCTCTGTGGTAATAGCCTGCTCAGCAACCTTCTCGGTGGTTACTGCTAGTTCGGCAAGCTTTGATGTTACTACGGCAAGTTCTGCTATCTTCGGGGTAGTTACCGATAAGTTGGCCAACTTCTCTGTAGTCACGGCAAGGTCGGCAATAAGCTCGGTTATGATGGCCTTTAGCGCAATCTTCTGTGAGGTTATCGCCCTATCCCTTATGTCATCAGTTTCCCAAAGGGCAACCTCATGACCTAAGTGTAAATCTTCTCTAAATGTAGGCATAAATAAAACGTTTTATTGCACGCAAATATATCATATTGGTCTATTGGTTATTCCGATTCCGAAATCCTGCGGCGGCCGATAATCGGAAACGGACTATAATCATTACCAATCTTTGTTAGTCTTTAATAGTGTAAAGTCGTGAAATGCTCATAAACGGAACATTTTCCGTAATTTTGCATCATGGGCAAAGTGAATTACGACATATCGAAGCAGATGCAGCAAGACCTCATAGCCGCTTACAAGCGCGTATGCGGCAATTGCTGGTCGCAACATCAGGCCTACGAGCGCATGGTCAATGAACCAGCCCCACGCTACTACATCTCGCCCCGGCAAGCCAGTCAGAACATTGCATTGATGGTGAAGGGTGATTTTAGCAGGGTGGATATGATGCTTCCCCTGAGACGGGAAATGTACTACTCTCTGTTCAAGGTGGTGCAGGAGTTGTCGGAGAAGCGTGAGTTTATAGGCAAGAGCCTAAGCTACATCATGAAGTTTGCAGTGATACAGCCTGCGCCCAAGTTCTTTATCAGTCCGATAAGAGGGAGCATCATCAGGGGTTTTATCAAGAATGGCGTGTTCGATGAAAACGGAAAGGTGATAGATGCTAAGCTGCCATCATACGTTAACACCCGTGAGAAAAATCGCAAAAAGAGTAAGGAGAGAAAGAAATGGATGTTGGAAAAGATGTCAGAAGGAACCGAGGTTCGAGAGCAGTAGCCAAGTTGTCGGACACTGTTCAGGGGATGATGGCCAATTGGACGGAAGAGAACTTTTCATTGTTTAGCGAGACGATGGAATTGATACGCGAGAATGCGCCCGTTCAGTGGGCAAAGCTATACCTGGAGTCGGTAAAGATGGGTATCGTGAAGCAGAGCGAGATCAACATCAACATCAGCAGACAGAAAGACCGTGACGACCTGCAGGCATTGGTAAGAAGCAGAATACCTTTGCAAGACAAGGGAGCCTACACGCCATATGAGGAAGTGAAGCCGGAACCTTTACCATTGAAGAGAGAAGAGGAAGATTAGTTTCTTCCTCTTCTTTTATGTATTTTCCCCACCCGGTTCAGAGGGAGCGTCTTCAAGCGTCACGGTTGGCATTTCCAATATTCTCGTTTGAACGGGAGACGCGCCAAACTCCGTAGAACCTTTGATTGAAACACCTTCCTTTAGATACTGTCCGATGTTATAGAGCAGCTTTTCGGTGTTACTCTGTAAGTCGCCTGAATTCACATCAACAGCAGTGCTTTGTGTAGTGCTCTCGCCATCGCGTGAGTCAGCTGCGGCAATCATCATGGCCTGTGCCCAACGGTATGCAGCACGGCTATACATCAAGCACTTGGCATCGTCGAATGATTCCGGATGGTCTGTGTGGATAAGTATGGCATTCAGTACTTGTACGGCAAACTGGTCTCGTGGTTCGATGTTAGCCAAAACAGCTACATCGTTAAATCCTTCGCCCGATGACCCGGAGGAACGTGTCAGACTTCGGCCAACGGCTCCATAGTCACCCATTTCGGCTGTGACCATTTGGAGGGTTTGACCTATATATGCTGATGTCGGTTGCGACGTTTCTATAACACCATTTTTATTCACACCAAGTACCACACCACCAATTACCACCTTGTAATTGGGTACTTTATTCATGTTGCGCTCAAACACGCCAGTCTTTGAAAGGTCGTATTCATTTGTCTGACGAAATCCTACAAGAGTCCCCGAAAGCGCATCCTGCAAATTGAAAGTTGTCCAATTGTATGTCATAATCCTATCTGAGTTTATTTGTTCTACGTTCCTGAGTGATAAGCACGGAGCCTCCGAATCTGTCTGTGGCCTTCATGTCAGACAGGTCGTATCGGAAGCGGTAGTATTTCCAAGGCATGCCTCTCAGCGAATGGAGTTCCACCCAATCGTTGAGGTTGTTGCTGGCAAAGATGCGGAGCGTCATTGAACCTTCCATATAGCTGATATTCCTAATCTGCATGATGCTCTTCAAGGCAAGTCCGTTTTCCAGCTTCATAGGACGGGTAATCATAAGCCCCAAGTAATCATCATTTTCATCCAGATTGATATTTGTTCTTCCCGTCAATGAAAGCAAAGTTCCTCCCGTCTGCAGAAGGAAGTCTGGATAGTCGTTTACTATATTTGTAATGCTGGTATCGAACTTGTATTTTCCAAATGTCCCCGTCTTAATGGAATAGACATAACAGTAGTTGCTATTGAACAAACGGTTTTTGTTGAATATCCACAATAACGAATCCCTATAGTCGTATGCGATAAAGCAATCTTCCATGTAGTTGCGGAAGTTGCCCATCCCTACTTCTCCCGAAAACAGCGACTCCTTTCCGTTAAGTTGTTCGCTGACACACTTCACTCCACCGTCCCATGCTATCATCAGCCCTTTTTCGGATGAGAAGAACACGGCTCCGTCGGTCTGCGTGATGGACTTTGGATTGTTGCACACCTCACGGCTGAACGGGTGGATGCTTTGATAGAGACCTGTGCCATCTACCTTCATACCCCAGATGCCGTTATCGGTGAACACAATGAGGTCTGTACCTCCGAACTGGTCTTGTGATAATGCCATTGTGGTAGTTGACATGCCGATGATCTCTCCAACCCCCACTCTGTTATATCCTTCTGCCTGAAACACCCAAGGATTGTTTACCTCTGACGTTATGATGTAGTTTGGCAGTTTCTCAGGTGCTGGAGATGAAGGAGATGAATAAGATTCTGGGGCTACGGGTGTTCCCGTAGGTTCATCTTTAACTCGATAGCCTGGCAGTCCTGCTATATAGAATGCTCCGTTCAACCCTGAATGCGTCTCCAAATCCGCATCTAGGATTTTTTTTTCGGTGGTCGTATTGTATATAACGACATGTTTTGCTCTTGAATCAGGGTAATAAAAATAAACCCCTTGGACTGTTATGCCATGATTTGTACTTTGCGAAAGATTGTGCCATACATGCACATTGCCCGTGTCAGTCTGTATCGTGACGTCAAATGTGTATTGATAGTTATCACCGTTTGACTTATCAAAGGCTATGAAAAACTCAAATCCCTCAAAAAATGAACGAGCAACATTGGCAAGATTAAGTCTTGAATTGTAGGCGTAGATAAAACTTGGGTATAGCTTGCTACGAGAGAAATAATCATCGTTAGGAAGAATTTCCTGCGTCGTAAGATTGTCAAGCACATTAAGCGGAATCCTAGATGTAAGGTCTCCATAATCATTACCAGCCTGCTTCAAGCCCAAACTACATATCTTATAGAATACAGAAGCCGACTTGATATCGTTCAAGATATCATCCTCACTCTTTTCTTTTAGTACAGACACGGTGTACGGTGAAGTTCCACCAGTGTAAACTGCGCTAAAATTTTTATCACGGTATAAGCTAAGATTATTCAGTGATATAAGCTCTCGATATATGCCATCAACGGCCATAATTGGTTGATCTTCGGTATCGGTAATGGATGTGATATGTCCGCAAGGTTGGTCACAAACAGTGTCGTATAGTTCTATGCCATCGCTTATGAACACCACCACATCTTTCACAATATCACTGAACTCCGCAAGTTGAGTACCCTCCAAAAAAGTCATCTGATAAAACAGCTTCTTATAGCATGTGAAAACTGAAAGATTGTTATCTTCAAAATCCCAATACGCATAAGAGTTGCGCTTGCAGCTTGGCATTAGAAGTACGGGGTTGGATATATAAGTGTATGTGCCATCGTACATTTCAAGTGCATACCGCACAAAGAAAGGATTGCAAAAACACTTCTTATGAGCAATCTGCTTTTTATTTTTAGCATAAAGACCAACAACGAGATCGTTATAAACATCTGACGAATCTATCTTTGGGTGGTAGTTTTCATTTGACAATATCTCATACGACGATCCCGTACTCGATACGAATTTTTCAATTTCCCACAAACCGAACCGCTGTGTATATTTCCAGTTGTTGTATTCCGTCGGAGTTAAGACCTTATCATCGCCATATAGCCAAAATCTTATATATGGTTCCGGAATGTGGTCGCCCAAATATTTGTATGATGGCGGATTTTGCCCGTTGCCTGGTTGCCATAGGAAATAATGCATGCCACTTGCACTTGTAACAATCAGAGTCTTGCCAATAGAAGTTATTTTAGTATTTGCGGCGCTATATACTTCATTTCCGAGATTATTAAGAGTTGAATATGCTCCTGAAGAAACTGTGCCGTAAACAATACTCTGTCCTTCTCCAGCCGTACAGATATATCTATCAGGCTCGTTGCCAAACTTATGAATATACAGAACTATATTGGGAGTCCCCGTAATCTTCACCACTGGCTTTTGTATCACCCGATGCTCTCCATCGTCATAAATCATACCGACGGACTCTTCAAGCGCATTGTCTGAGCATAGGATATCGGAAGGGACATTGGTGATTCCCTTGTCGAATGTGAGCTGTTGTTGTTTCTCGTTCATAGCTTATTTGTATTTAATTGAACCGAAGATATTCATTAGAAAGTGGACTCGATGGGGAGAGTGTGGTCGCGCTGACGTGGACGCTCGTTGTTCCATGATGGGCGGTAGATGTCGTTATTGTAGCAGACATAGAGGCCGATAGCGGTTGACATGAGTACGTCATCATGGCGGTTTGAGCCAGGCTGGTTGCCCATCTTTCCCGTATCTGGGTCACGCTCGTACCAGCCTAATTCCGCATACATCTGCTCGTCGGGCTCTTCCCAAAGCTTATCATCCACGCAGGCAATGAGGTTGTCGATGATCCACTGTTTGGTTTTGACATTGGTCTGAAATCCGTAGATAGGTTCGATACCTTCCTGCACGGATTCGGGCGTCTTGTTGCGCTGATAGAGATTAGGATAGAACTTTGCTATCTCATTGATGATGGTTCCAAAGTGGTCGCCTTCGGTATTGGTATCTTTCTCTCTGTCGGCGGTATTGGATTCGATAATCAGCAAGGCATCGTCGTAGAAGTGTGCCAAGGCAGCAGCCTTCCATGCGAGAATGTCGTGACGGACATGGCCTCTCCACCTGGCTACGACACGCGGGCGTCCTTTGACCTCACGGCACAATCCCATCTGGTCGATAACAGTCATAACGGTATAGTCGGCCTTGTCGGAAGCGCCGCCTATATCCACTGACACCACGTAACGGTTCTTGACCTTGAAGATCCGATTGTTTGGTGCTGCCCACACCTTCAATTCGCCTTGGTTATCTTCACGCTGACGGATGGTAGCCTCACGATAGACGGAGCGTGAGCGTTGCTCAAACGGCTTCAAGATAATGTCGGCGTAATAGAGCGGTTTCTTTGGTGCATCGCAATCCTCCTTAAGTTCATCAATGGCATAGGGATCGAAGACTGCGTTACCCGAATTACGGAAAGCCTCAACGGGGTCGATAGGAGCCTCGGAAGCGAAGTGGCCGTGATCACGGTGCTTGTTACGATTGATGCGATACCAGTTGATAGCCTCAAAGCAAGCGCCCATCTTCCACATCTTCCAAAAGAACTTTCCGCTCTCTCTCCATCCTGGTGGGCACGTATCCTTATTGCGATTATCGAAGAGCCAGATTGCGAAACTCTCTTCCTGCTCAGGGTTGAACCCGTTCGGGCCTTTTGGCTCCATGTCATTCTCAATCATGTAGCAAGGAATGAACAGGAACTTATAAGCAGAGGTGGAATCCTCTCGCATTGCATCTTGACACAAGTCATAGAAGAAGCCCGAATTACCCTTGCCAGTAGATTCGAAGACCGCCAATTCGTCGGGCAGACCAAGGAATCCACCTTCAAGGTTGGAGATCACTTCCTCTGGGTCGTGTTCGGGTGTCTTCTTCCATGAGGCCACCTCTGAATAGTGTACCAGCTTGTAGTTATCGCCACGGCACTTTTCAAACGAGTTGAACGAAGCGATTGAAAGCAGTGAGGTACGGGCGAGGAACTTACCGTCGGATATCTGGAAGTCTGAATCGGAACGCTCATAAGGAGACATTTCAAGCTTAGTGCCTGGCATGCCTATCGTCCATCCCGGCTGAGACTCAACGGCCTTGCGGTACATAGCCTTGATCTTCTTGGCGGTGGAATCTGCCTGCGCAACGATAGCTGCATTCCATCCGCTCGGGTGGCGATACTCCTGCATCCACTTGATGTACATCTGAACAAGGGTGGAGCCTCCCCACTGACGGGCTTTCAGAAGCACTACAAGGATAGGCACTCCACTGCGGCGCAGGCCTTCAAGCAGAGCAATGAGCACACGCTGGGCATATCGAGGCGTGAAAGGCGTAAGGCTACCAGTCAGCTTGTGTACAATCTTGTCGCAGATAATAAAGGCCAATTCAGGATCATCGTATGCACGCGCCTGCAGAAGAGCGGTAATCACCTCGAAATGATACTCTTCGTCGAAGTCACGATGAAGATGATTCTCTACGAACTTCTGTATGGAGCCATACTGCAGGACATTGTACCAAATGGCCGTTTCAAGCGTTTCCTTATGCACCCACATATCCGTTATCTCCTGGTCGCCAAGAAAGAAGTCGGGGATGCTGACGTGTGTGCGCATACCTTCGGCGAAACCATAGCAGCCTATGCCCGATAGCTGGTCATAGGGGCCGTAAATCTTCATACGGCGGTTATGATTCTCGTCTATGAGTTCTTTGATTTCTTTGCGCATAACGTTCCATATAGATAGCCTGCAAGGAGGCAGTAGGTGTGTATGAGAAAGTTGACGTGAGGAAGGAAGGCTGGTACGACAAGATACCACCTGTTCTTCCAAATCATATCACGGAATCTGTGAACCTTACCCCATGAGATGCCAACTATTGCAAATAGTACCCCGGAGAATCCGTAGGTGGGACTTTTCAAGGCAGCAAAACCACCTTGGACGATGCTGTCGTAAATACAGAATGACGGAAGGAATGAACACAAAACCGCTATTACGTATGTTGCGAATATATAAAGTCGGCAAGGAATCATCCAAAGGCAAAGAATATTTGCAGCCAAATGCCAGATGTTGGCATGAGAAAACGGGTATAGCAGATGGGTGGCTATGATATGTGCGTTTACAGAACCATCAAAAGCGGTGAAGCCGTACTTCGGAAGAAAGAAATACGACCCCACCAACAACAAACTAACTACTAACCTTATAACCTTATCTTTCATCAAAATGGCTTAAACTTTTTATGGATAGTTCCTGCCTTGTTAGCATTACAAAGCTTGCGGATTTCGGACTCTCCGAACATCATGGCCTCGTTCTTATCGACCGTTACCGGGTCTTTTGACGTAAGTTTTAGTTTGAAGTACTCGAAAAGCGTGGCGTTTACCACATAACTATGGACCTCATTGCATAGTTGCTGCCACGTAGTATCGTCGTACCATTCGGGCATGAGCATCGTGATATCCACCTCATCCACATCCTTGATGGAGTTGATGGCAATCTCACGGAATTTCTCCAGAACAAACGCAGACATGATGGTTTTGGCCTTACCGATATACGTGTCGATCCAGCGGTAGAACATCGAACGGAACTTCTCTACACCCTCAACAAGCGTATTGTCTATCGAACCGTCCTGCTTTGGACGTGCCTCAGCCACCATCTGCACTTGTGAGTTTATATCAAAAAACAAATCGTCGCGCCCGATGAAGATATGACGCTCAAACTTCGGGTCTTTGACACCAAACTCACGGTCGTGCGGAGTCGTTGGGTGATTGTGATAAGGCCAATTGTCGTTAGGCTTGGGTCGGCCTTGATACAGGTCGATAGGCTTGTAGCCTCCCTGTTCTTTGCTATGAAGTAAATCCATATACATTATTATATATTAAGACTGGTCAGTGACATAGACGTGAATAGTCTTTGTGAGCTGTTCGTCGTGACGTGAATACATCTGGATATAGGTATGGCCAAGCTGCTTGCCGATAACTGTAAAGCCTTCTTGTGTGCGTCCTGCCTGGCAGATGTGCGTATCCTCAATACGTACTTCAATATCGTCGATAGCGCCATCCGATATTGAGTAGGTGACGGTATGCTCTTCGCCAATGCCTATATCTATTGCGGAGCCAACGACATTGAGCGAGGTAGTATATCTGTAGGTAGGAGCGACGGGGGCTGTCTTGTTGAAGCATCGTTTAATGGCGGCTAAGTCACGTTCTACGAATTGGGCATAAAGGGCAGACTGCTTTTCGTTGATGGGTTTCCACCAATCCATCAGCATAGATTCCTCGATATACTTTGCGGAAAGCTTTGCAAGTGAGTCTACATACCCACCATTGAAGCGGTCGCTTACTTTGAGTTGAAGAACAATATTTCCGTCAGATTCCTCGGAGTTGATGTTATCCCCAGACGACTGTCCCGTTGATGTGAGATAGTCGGAGAAATGTGTCTTCAACTCTTCGAGGTTCGTATAGAGACCTCGGTTGAGAATCGCTTCCTGATAAGCCTCATCACCTGCCTGTTCGTGATAGGCTTCTGTGATAAGCTTCTGGTCAGCCGCTTTTACGACTTGCCCACGAAAGAAAGTCTCATTCTTGACGTTAGCAAGAATAACAGACTTTACTAATGTTAATGTGATAGTCTTATTCATACCTTATGCTACTGAACCAGTTGCTGATGTTTGAGATGCTGTTGCCGTTGGTGCGGTCTTTGCGAAGCACTTGCGGACATAGACGAGAGCGTCGGTAGCTAGAGCGGCAAAGTTCTTGGCCAGTTCCGGTTTGATAGACATCCACCATCCATAGAGCGTCATATTGACGATATACTCCTGTGCGATACCGGAAAGTGGATCAGCCAGTCCAGAGTTATATCGGCTTGTAACAGTCAAAGCAATAGTAATATTTCCAGTCGCACTCGTTGGAATAGATGTCGTAATACTACCGCCCGAAGCCGTATCAATAAACTCTGCCAGTTCTGCAGCAAACTTCGACACAGCCGACTTAATGAAACGTTCAATTTTCTTGTCGTGGTGAGCATCATCACCTGCAGCCTCGTTATATGCTACGCCAGCGTTCTTTACGGAGTCGGCGCCACGATCTACGCTGCTGGTGATGTATGTATCGCCCTTCACGGCTTCGATTACAGCCGCTTTGTCCAATGTAATAGTAAGAGTTGCCATATTGAAATATTGTTTTTATTATGATACTGTTGCTGTTCCGCTTGTTTGGCTAGCCGTAGCTGTAGGCGGTTTTTTGTAGAACACATATTCTACCAGAGATTCAATGCGTTGACGAGCATCGCGCTGATACTTTGCTGCAAGGTCAGGGTGCATCATGGAGAGGTATTCGCCAACGGAATTTAGGGTGATGTACGACTCGCCAAGTGATTGCGAGCGAGCCTCAAAATCAGAATCGCCACGGGTATTTGCAATCGTCATGCTAATGGTAGAAGCCGAATAGGTAGAAGCCGTGATAAACTGCTTCAACACGGCCTCTACGTCTTGTGCAGAGGCATTGATGTACTGCGTGAGAATCTGCGTTTCTTCGGCTGATGAAAGCGTGATGTCCGAAAACATGTTCTTTCCGTCCTTAGAGTAGAGCCGCTTTCCAATGATAGAGAGGTGGCGCTTGATTGCCGATATAACTGTTGCTACTGTTATTGTCATGCTGCTTGTAACATTTGTTGTGCGTTAGCGACTTGCTGCTGGTCGGCTCCACCCATTGCGGCCAACTGCTGCTGAATAGCCATCTGCTGTGCCTCGTCGCGCTCGATAAGCTGCAAGAGATCGTCTGCAAACGGAATGGTGACAGAAGAGAGATACTGCTTGATGTTTATGAAGCCGCCCTGCAGAAGTTGTAGTGCCGTATCGTTGGCATAGGTCTGGAAGGCTGCAGTCTTGGCAGAATCCTTGATGTTGATTGAGAAATCCACGTCACGGCATGACATGCGGTCATAGTCGAACAGTACCGTGTTGTCCTTGTTTGTGACAAGTCGCCCGTTGCGGTAGAACTGCTTGATGAACATACATTTCTTCCTTGCAATCTGCTCGGAGAATGAAGTGAAGTCCTGCATGATAGATTCTAGCGAGGTAGTGGCGTTCTGTGTTTCCTGCATGTAACGCGCAGCTGATGTTCCCGCAGAAGGTGTCTTGCCTTGGAGTGCTCCAGATACATTGGTAATATCTCTGGCAAGGTTAAGCTGCATCTGCAAGAGTTCCTGCGTACCAAGTTGCACTGCACCAGAAGAAATGATCTCTGGGCGCAGGTTCGGGTTCATCCTGTTTGTCTCGAAGAATAGGATTCCGTCGTACTCCGTCATTTCGTCTGCAATATCCTCTTTTGTCATACCGTCTGGTATAGACTCAATCGGGAAGATTGTGAGTCCCTTTGCAGCAGAGCGTGCCGCCATGTCGTGCATAATGATAAGGCGGTTGATGTAACGCTGCTGGTCGATGATATTGCCCATGAACGGGTGTACCTCGCTGTTTACGTATGGATATAGCTTGATAGTGAACGGCTGGTCTTTCGTCTCATATGGATTTTCACCCTCGGCTATGATTGTACCATCTGGAGCCATGTAGGTGTAGTACCAATATTCATCTTCTATAAGCTCGTATTCTATCAGTGCCCATTCCTCTTCTGGTACTCCAACCTCCTTATATTGTTGTATGCGAAGCTGGTTCTCCTGATCCACATGCCATATATCCTTTACCTCTACGCGATACTCCACTTCGTCGCCATTCTCGGCCAGTGGGTCGTAGCATTGGTAGCGCGTCTTGCTCTCCTTCGTCCAAACCTCTATAAGTCGGCACATTGAGTCGTTAGAAGGCTTGTCAAAACTCAGCATGTCTAGGCTTTCCTCTTCATTCTGCTGCAAGCCGGAAGAACGGTAATATCTATGATAGTCGGTTTTGTCAATGTCAAAGACATCGTTAATCTCTTCTACCGTCCATCCATACTTGCTGTTACAGAACTTTCTGTATAGTTCGCCTGGCGCAACATCATAGAGAGCACCTACAAGCCGCAAGTCAGACATCCTTACATCGGAGCCAGCCTCCCAGAAAGCCTTGTTTGGGTTTATGAAGCCAGTCCATGCGTCCTTGTATCCGAAATTTTCTTCATACGTCTCTCTTGATACGGCAACACCTCCTAAAAGGAAATCTTCAAAAGCTGTTTTAAGCGCATCGCTCATGTAGGTTTTCTGCCAGCACATCTGCATCGTTGCGCTCATCATATCTGATAGCCACTGCGCGTTTTTCTTTACTGCGAAACAGTTTGGTTCGCCTGCCTGCTTTGCATAAAGGCCGACAACAGAGTTCAGGATCGAAATCATGATGTTGTTCTGCAGTGGTACGTTGCCTTTAAGCTGTATATACTTGCGCTCTGTTATCTGCCCGTAACGATATTGAATCACGTCACTCCACTGGTCGCCATAGACATACTGCTTTACACGTTCACGGGTCTGGCGGACATCTTCAAGATTATTCCAAGCCTGCTGACAGCGTAGAAAGAAGTCATAATCCTTGCGGCGGCGCTTTCTGACACGCAAGCCATTCGACACAACCGACTGACGCTTGCGGTTGCGTACCGAATCGTGGATTGCGCCCTTTGGCATTACCGATGATAAAGCTCTTATCTTAGCCATTTCTTATCTCTGATTTATGCCGCAAAAATAGGCGAAAGACACTCTTTTTATTCCGAGTCCGAAGTTAGCACAAATCAGAGGTTCGGAAACGGAAAAGACTTTCACGACATATTATATATTTGCCGTGAAAATTTTCACAATATTATATGGCAGAAGAAAAGAAACCATTGGAGCAGGGAGCCGCTGTAGCACAGCAGCCTACCGAGCAGCCAGCAAGGCCTAACCGTGACCGCTATTCTTCGATGTTTGCAGAGGATAATCCCGATGTGGACTTTGAGGATAAGGAGGCACGCTACGGACGCATGGCAGAAGAACGTGAGCGTTATCGCGGACTACGTGAATCGGGCAAGAAGCTTTCCGGCATCCTAGACAAGCATCGTTGGATTGGCGCTATGCTGATGGATGATGAAGAGAACCCACTTGTATGGATGGCCAAGAACGGCATCGACATCAAGGCCGCACTAGAAGACCCGGAGGTGATGGATAAAGTCACGGGTGCTTTTGACGAATGGACGAAGAAGCAGGCCGAAGGAGAAGCCGCAGAGCAGGCAAAGGACGAGGCCATCGCAAGAAGTATCGAAGAGCTTGACGCACTGCAGGCCGAAGTAGGTCTGAGTGACGAGCAGAAAAACCGTATGTTCGAATACTTCTGGGATGAGGTTTGGCTTCCTGCATTCAGCGGAGAGGTAAGCAAAGATACATGGACTGCCATCATGCACGCCATGAACTACAATCAGGACATGGCCAATGCACGTGAAGAGGCTGCTATGCAGGCACGTAACGAGAAGCATACCAACAAGCTCAAGACTTTCGACGAGCAGCAGGTTCCACCTTCATTCTCGCAGAATGGCGGTCAGTCGGTTGCTCCGAAGCAGAAGAAAAAGAGCATGTCAATGGACTTTGGTGATATGAAGAAATGGGGATATTAAATCCGAGAACAAAATAAAAATCCTAGTAAAATGAAAAAGATTAAGAACGTGAACATTTGGCAAGTCCTCAGCTTTGCGCTGTTTGTCCTTGCCGTAGTCAGTGGTGGTGGAGCAATGGCAACCGCTACCGTAGTGAATGATGCACCTATTGGCGATGAGGGCGCACTTCCAGCAACGGCTTCTGAGGTCGCTGCCAACGAGCCGGCAAACCCTGCCAACAATGACCTTCACATTCCCGGTGACGGTACTGTAGGTGAGACCTTGAACGGAACACAGCTGAGTTCTTCGCAGCAGCGCCGCGAGGACAACATCGACGACGAGTGGGATAAGGGTATTACACAGTTTCAGCCGTGGCGTACGCCCTTACTATCCATTGCGCGTCGTGTCGCACGCAAAGTCCAGATTCAGAACTGGTCGATAAAGCATGCACGCATTGGTGGTGATACACTGGATGGTCGTACTTCAAGTGCCATCACACAAGAGACTGACGGAAGTTTGAAGCTGACAACCTCTAACTTTACAGGTTCTCTCAAGGCATTCTACAAGGGCACTACGATCTTCTGTCCGTTCATCGATGGTTACGCTGAGGATGGTACAACCGTAGAGGGTTGCTTGGAGTTGTTTGTTGTTGACGTTACCACAAGCTATGTGCTCGTTGTTCCTATCAACGGCCCGCTGAAGAGTGGTGCAACCGCAGGCGACACCTACGAGGTACGTGAGTTTGGCGCAAATGGTGTAAGCTCAAATAAGGGTCTGCCCGCAAACGCTTACCTCTGCGCAGGTGCAAGTATCGCAGGTGAGAGCCAGTTGCTCATTACTCCTGAGAACTACCAGCCACGTTACGAGGAATTCACCGTACAGAAGAAGTTGCTAAACATCGTTTGGACTAACGACTTCGAGAAGGTGAAGAAGAAGATGCCTTGGCACATTGCAGACGTAAAGGCCAACGCCATCCGCAACTACAACCTCCGTGCAGAGCGTACCTACTGGATGGGTGCAAAGACCAGATTCCCAGTTATCAACGGTGACCAGAGTGTTGAGGATGCATACGGCTCTAAGGGTATTCTGTGGCAGGTAACCAACTCTTACTCTGTAGAGGATGGCCACATCACCGTGGGTGACCTGATCGCTATCTCCAAGCTGCAGCACACCACATTCTCTCAGAACTCTCATTCATACGCATTCTGCGGTTCTACCTTTATGCAGTGGCTGTTGAACCTCGACATGGGCGACAACAAGCGCATCATCAAGATGGAGGATGTTAAGGAGCTGGATATCGACTTCAAGCGCCTCAAGACCACATTCGGTACAACCGATTTCACTTGGGATCAGGGTCTAGATGCCATCGGCATGGATAAGGTCTGCGTAGTTCTCGACCTTGAGGGTGCTACCCGTTATGTGAAGATTGGCGAGAAGGAGTTTACCAACGACATGACAAAGGGCGCAGGCGAGATTCGCGATGCAAAACGCGAGATTCACTACGAGGCAGACTGTATCGCACTTCGCGGTTACAACTCTATCATCGTAGGCCCAAGCAGCATCATCTACTCGCTGCCTGACACCGCTTCACGTACACAGGTTGTATCAAGCGCAGAGCTTCCATCTAACCCAGCAAACGGTACTATCGTTGCTCTGACCGCAGACTTCACCGTAAGCGGCGATCCAGACGTTACCTATAAGGCAGGTACGGTATGGCAGTACCAGACCAATGCTTGGGTAGAGTACACGGGCTATACCTCAGCCGTATAAATCCTAATAATGGTAGGCTACACAAAAGGGTGTGGCCTACCTTGTTTTTAACACAATAAGTTATGGCAACAAAGATTTATAAGCTTAATCAGAAGAGAAACATCGCCATCTTCGACATTCCCGTAAACGGTGGAAAGATGACGGTGACCTACACGTTCAAGGACGGCAATCAGTTCATGCCGAATATGCCTGCACGTTGCACTCTTAGAGACCCATTCTATCAGGACTTGCTGGAGAATAACGACCTGTTCAAGCGTGGCATTATCCAGCTTGAGCGCGTGATTGATGACGAACCAAAGACTGCAAAGGCCGCAGAAAAGCCAAGCAAGGTTCAGATTGACAACATTACTTCGCCAGATCAGGCCATCGAATATGTGTTTAACACATGGGGTATCGTGGTAAAGACCGCAAAGCAGGCCGTTAAGATCGCATATCAGAAGGGTGTTGAGTTTCCAAATATGAAAGAAAAAACCAACGATAACTAAGTACGACAATGGGAAAGTTTTCAGACAAGAAGCATGAAGAGGCTAACGACGCCTTGCTTAATGCCGTTAATTCAGATAGTAAGTTTGACAGCTTGAAGGAGATTCTCACCATGCTTGCTGACGAGGATGGAAAGAAAACATTCTCGCAGCTTGTGGCCTTAGAGATTACTTCCGCACTTGGTGAGAATGGAGCCATTACAACCGCTATCAGTGGCGCTATCACTGCAGCCCTTGGTTCAGAGGGTGCTATCACAAGTGCAATCAGTTCGGCTATCACGGCTGGTATTGGTGAAGGTGGCACTATTGAGACATGGGCCGACGGACGTTACGAAGCAAAGAGCGAGTAATCTATGACCGTAGGACAAATCATTAAGGCTGTGCGCTGGTGCATCGACGAGGAAGCTGTAAATGCAGCCAACATCGAAGATGTATCAGCATACGACTTTGATGGCGGTACACATACAGATCTTGGGCTGATGAATAACATCATCCGCAACAAGATACCTGCCGCACTCAGATGGGTATGCCTATATGCACCTGCCGAACAGCTAAGTGGCGTTAGTGGTTCGGGTTCCGGCTCAGGATCATCATCAAACGTCATAGACATCATCCACGAGGACAGCCTTACCGCGACCAACAACGTACTTACACCTACGGAAACGCTTGTAAGGGTGGTGCGCGTGAAGGGCACGGGTTGGCACAGGGCCATTCTTGGTGACTCGCTTATCAAAGAAGACAGCGACGAATATCTGCAGGTACATGATACAAATGGAGCAGAAGCCACCGTTGACCGTCCGCAGGCATCGCTGATGAATACAAAGACGAAGAAGGTGGAGGTGTGGCCTGGAACGGGAACGTTTACCATAACCTATATCAAGGCACTCTCCACTTCTGACTTGGGAAACCTCAACAACGACTCCACAGAGGTTGGGATTCCGACGCAGGTAGAGACCAGCTTCATCTATTACCTAGCCTATCTGCTTCTTACCGCATACGGAGACGCAAGGGCAAAGGGAATGTATGATGTAGCTACACTGAATCTTGGCAGGACTGAGGATAAACAGAGACAATAGCATGAGGAACGGAGAAATCACTACTATCAACGGTGCCTGGAGCGAAGAAAGTAACGCTTGGGTGTCGGAAATATGGTGCCTAACTGGTGACTGCTGGCTCGAAGTTACTCTGCCTGATAAGGGCAGGCTTGTTATCAAAAAGGCAGAAACACTTGATGGCCCTTGGCCAAAGGCTAAAATAACCCCTTGGAGCGGCCCAGAGTTTAGAATAAGGATATACGGCTCGACGAAGTACAGATACGTAAGGATTTATCTGACGGAAGAGCCAACAATGATACAGTTTGCCAATACTAAGGGTTATGCAGTAGGGCAAACTTGAGAAATCGGGGGAAATAAAAAAGTCCCCCGGCTTTCATAATAAGACGCTTCACTTTCCTACAATGAAACCGCTGAGCGGGTGCCGGGGGACGTATGCCCTGTGACCTACTCAGCGGTATATTTATGTATTGCAGATAAAGTGAAGCAGGTGCAAAGTTAAAGATAATAATTGAGACAACCAAAATTTTGCACTATGAAAGTGGTAGAATTATTGAAAATCGGTGGTGAAATGTTAAAGTTGATGTCAGAAAATGAGGTCAACAGGGATGATTGGCGATTCGTGAAGATGTATGAAGAGTTCCAGATAATGAGACGGAACGGTGTGAAGTACCGCGAATGTGTCAGATTGTTAGCGGAAGACTACCACATAGGCAGAGAAACGGTTGAAAGGGCTATCAAAAGGTTAGATTCGGAATGTTAAATGACCTCACCAAACGAGGTCTTAAAGGGTTGCAAGGGTAACAGAAACCATAATGTTTAGCGGTATCTTTGTGGGGTCAATGCGCAACGACACCACGAGAGTTTTTCAACAATTTACAAAATTAAAAACAACAAAACATTATGGCAGATATTTATCAGATTCCCGAAAATTCGGGCAATACGCCACAATTCACCATCCCCATTGGCGGTATGGGTAACGGAGGCTTCGGCTTCGGCAACGGCATGAATGGTATCGTAGACTTGTTCGGACTGGCAATCATTGCCTCCATCTTCGGTTGGAACAACGGCGGCTTCGGTGGCGGCTGGGGAGGTAATGCAGGCGGCGCAGGCTTTATCAGCAACCAGTTGAACAACGATTCTGGCCGTGAGTTGATCATGAACGCCATCAACAGCAATGGTGAGGCTTCACGATCAGCCATCCAGAACCTTGCAACCATGCTTGGTCAAGACTATGCAACCGTGAACAGCGCAGTTCAGAACGTTCAGAGTTCGCTCGCTACACTTGCCGCACAGCAGGGCATGAGCACACTGCAGGTCATCAACTCTATCCAGGCAGGCAACTGTGACCTAGCCTCGAAGTTTGCTCAGTGTTGCTGCGAGAACAAGCTGCTCGTGACTCAGCAGGGTTATGAGAGTCAGATTGCAACTCTGAATCAGACGAACCAGCTGTCAAGTCAGGCAGACCGCAACAACAACGCTGTGATTGCAGCTATTAACGCGCAGACCGTAGCCATGAACGATCAGTTCTGTCAGGCCCGTGAGCGTGATATGCAGGCCAAGATTGACACGCAGGCAGAGATTATCACCCAGCTTCGCGGACAGATTGACAACGCCCAGCAGACCGCACAGATCACTGGTTACGTGAACTCACTGATTGCTCCACTTGCAGCTAAGGTGACCGAGATTGCCGACAAGCAGCCTAACACCGTACCTGTTCAGTGGCCTAACCTTACGGCTGTGAACAACACTCCGTATATGGGTGCCTACGGATACGGATTCGGTACGTTCTAAGAAAGGAGGGCAGGATTATGAATTGCAACAATAGCTTCATAACCAATATGGGCGGCATTCCCTATATCTCAACTACAAACACGACTGTAGGAACAGAGGCCGTTGATTTTGCTCTTGGCTTCATCCGTCGCCCCCTGCCCCCTGTGGGCTACTTTACGGTACGCATCACCAATGCCATTCCTACGGGCACGACTGGCACACTACCCATTACTATCACATTGAACGGTTCTACACGCAACCTTACGAATATGGACGGATCAGCCGTAACAGCTGCCGACATCACGGGGACGGGTGTACTTCTGATATTCAATGACAGATTCAATGGGGTGCTCCAGTTGATGAACGTACCAGCGTAAAAAAGAGTTATCAATCAAAAAGTATAGAATTATGGATTTTCAGAGTTTAGGACAAGGCAGTCCGTTCTATATTCTCCGTCAAGGAGAAAAGCCGGTGCTAGAAGTCGGTGTAGTAAAGTCAAAGGGTCAACCGAGGGCAAAGTTCCCTACGCAGACCCCAAACCTCATGCAAGGTATGCAGATGCAGCAAGTGATTGACGTGGTAGCGACCATCAACGGCAAGGATGAAACCTTTGGTGAGATTCCTATCAATGTAGAAATAGCACAAAGAGGTAACGTCACCTTCAGCGGAAGCCGTGAGGCTATGCTGCAAGCCGTAGATGCCATGCTGCAGACCTCAAAGAAGGCCTTGGAGCAAATACCCTACCACGAGAATGTAATTGCAGAAAGCGAGAAGATGATGGAAACCCTGAATCCTCAGTACGCTGAGAACAAGCAGCAGGCAAAAACCATTCAAGACTTGCAGGAACGTGCAGACAAGCAAGAGAAAATGCTATCAGACATCTACGCACTGGTGCAGAAGATTGCCCCCAAGGCTCCTTAATATCCACTAAAGTAAAGAAAGGACAAAACTATGAGTTATATCATTGTAGACAGCAAAAACGGTAGCGACGAGATGCGTGAGAAAATGCGTGAGAAAATGATGCAGAACGGTTTCCGTCGTATGGATGGCAACCCAGGTGCAGGTGACTACCGCATGGGTAACTACAAGGACGATAAGTACGAGGAAGGTTACTGTGAGGGTTACAAGCACGGCTTCGAAGACGCTCAAGAACAGATTTCGCAGGGCAGTGAGTCTGGTATGAGAATGGGTTCTTCTCATTCCCGTTATGGACGATAGACAAAATGAGGGCAGATATGACTTTTCGGGGTTTGTATCTGCCCTTTTTGCGGAAAAGTTACAAAATCAAGGTTTAAAATTGGAATAAATGCGTTTTTGATATGGAAGTAAGATATATCATTACAGAAGAAGAGGCTCAGTATATGGATCACTATAAAGGCCATTTCTCGAAGAAGATGGCAGAGTGGGCCATATCCATGATGGAGCGTGATGGAAAGAGAATAGAGCCATATACAATAGAAGAGGTGGAGAGCATGATTGCACCTTTCCGAAACAAGATAGGAGAGGAGTGTATTTATGATTGTTGGTATGTCGCCAATATGGCGCGAGCCGATTTCTTAGGCAGCAGTTTATCCGACAAAACCCACGTTGCCCTATACGTAAAGGACACTCTTTGTGATCCGGATGGTTCCACGGAGTTTGTTTTTGCGTGTTTTAGGGCAAAAATGGACGTAAAGGGAATCCCTATTATGTGGGAAAGAATGCTATGATACAGACTGGGTTTTATATAGGCGAACGTGACTGGTGGATCATGGCCAGCTTCGACATCAAGGAAAAGAACCTTGGTGATATCTATAATGCATTGATGGCAAGTGGTTGCCCGGATGATGAAGCACGTCATGCCTGCATGGTACTTTCAAGGAAGAACAACGGCTATGCGTTTACTTCTCCAGAGGGGCAGTTTACGTTGTTATTCGCCAGCGAGACCACATCAGCTGACGAAATGTTTGATACCATCATGCACGAACTAAAGCATTGTGTGGAGCATATTAGCGACTATTATGGCGTAAACCCCAAGAGTGAAACTGCTGCTTATCTACAAGGGGAAATCGCCAGGAATCTATTTCCGGCGGTAGCTATGGCGGTTTGTCCGAAGTGTCACGAATAAAAAAAGCCCAGCCACCAATAAAGGTAGTTGGGCTTTGTTTTAGGGATTCTTTCTTCCTGGTATCACCATTTCGTACATTCGCTGCAGCATCATGATTTCGTCGTACTCTTCCCTTGTCATATTATCTGGGTTATGGAGTTCGCGGGATATACGTTCTTGGCGAGCTTTCTCTGCTGCCTTGGCACGTTCGTGACATAGTTCATTCCAGAAAGGTTGCAGGCACATCAAGAACTCCTGCGGGTTAGGGCGAGCCGAATTGTAAATCTTTCCGTAAGCCCCCATTTTGAAGCGCTGTAGAAAGCAGAGGAATTCAGAGAGCGTAAGCTGACCGTAAATTTCATGCTGCATGATAAGATCGGCAGTATGTTGCACTTGGTACTTTGAAGCGGTATCGTAAATACCAAGGAAAGCAAAGGTCTCAGCAATATGGAAACGCAGCCAAAACCTGGTACTACTTTCACCCCAAAATGCAGATACATCGTGGAAGGTAGGGGCCTTAGCCTCTACAGCCTTGGTGATTCCCATCGGCTTCTGGTATTTGCAAAAAACCATTTCGCGGTAATCGTCACCAAAAGACTGAATGGCACGGGCAATCTTATCCGGGCTACTCAGAGAGGATGTCGGCAAGGCGGTCAAGGCGCTGCTGGTCTGCGGTAGGTTTGTTTGTTCCATTGTTTTTAATTATTATTTCGTCGTTCCATGCTTTCTGATTGAGATATGTAAGAGGTCGCTTTCTGAATTGTTTGTCAGGGGTAGATGCAACGTAAGCCGGAGTTGCCTTAATACAATCAATTTGTTCCGATGCAGTAAGCTTTTTCCACTTTTTCATGCAGTTCTCCTTGCCACATTTAAGGTCGTAGAGATCCCACCACTTGTTAAAAGTGTCCTCAACTGTAAGTATGTCAGACTCTCTTACTAGGCATTCCGGTGGTATATCAGCTTCAACTATTGTAGTGGGCTTTCTCCAGACTGGAAGTTCTTCTTCTCCTGCAAGTAAAATTCCTGCCTCAAAGAAATCTCTTGCTATTTCCATTGCAGCTTTTCCGTCTATATTTTCGAGGATATACCCCTTCATTCGCCATCTTCCTTCGAATGCTTTATCAATGTCTGTCTGGTTCATTTCTATCAAATATAAAAAATATAATAATTAATACTATGGTGACAAAAAACACCCTAAACAAGCCACTTGACATCATAGTTCCTTCTTTATCTTATCAAGCATTGAGTAATAATCAGATGCTGCATGACAGACTGCATTGGTAGCAGAACCCAACACCCTTCCATTGATAGTATCACTTGTCCAGTGATACCTGCATATAGTCCTGTTCACTGCATACTGGTTTGCAGCTCTCAGGATTAAATCTGCTTTGTCTGGCATGAGTTCCACCAGAAGCATAGCAGCACAGAACATACCACTTGAATGACCACTTGGGTATGAGTTGGCATAGAGAGCATTCTTCTGGTATTCCTCATACTCTTCGGGGTTGTGGATATTGTCCATATAGACCCAATTACCATTTGCATCGTAGTAGCCTGTTGGAGAGCCGTCACCATCCTCAATCTCAAAGTTGGTGAGGATATTCCTTCTATCATCTGTTGTTGAGTTCTTCTTTCCCTCCTGATTCCAACTGCACCCAGGTCTTAATCTTCCATACTGCACTGGATTGGTTGTTGCACTCTGCATGATTCCTCTTGAAGAGCTGCCAGTCCTGAATGCAAGGTAGGCAAATGAGGCAAGTTCCCCTTCATCTGGCAATTCAATACCAATGGTATCTTCACCAAATACAGGGTGGAACTGATAGTTCTTGGTCTGTCTATTCTTGCCAAACATGTGTTTGGCTTCTACTTCCTTGTCAGCTATTGCCTGCACAGTCTCTTGATAATGTTCTGGCTGATTGAGGTTATAAGCTTCTACAATCATTTCATGAATCTGCCTATCCACTTTGAGGTTGTCATACTCATCCCTCTCTTCATTGGGGTATGTCCTGTCAGGTCTCTTTGAGTAAGCAGGGGCATAAGGAGCAGGGGCTGTGGGCATGAATACTCTGAAGTCAGTGAAGAAAGCATTTGGAGCAACATTGTCACGGCTATTGTTGTCATAGAGCTGCTGTAAGGTGCTGTTATATCGAGTGCCTTCCACCTCTCTTCTTAAAGTCTCTGTCACAGGTTTACAGTAGCCTTTCATTGCAGGGTAGATAGCACCTGCCAATATACGCATGATGTTGGGGTCATACTCAAATTTCCAACCATAGATATTGGAATACCTGTCATAGCCACCCATCTCATAGCCTACCTTGAAGATGTCAGCCCTGTAATAGGGCTTCAATTCTGCAAGTTGCAGTGAGAACAGCCAACCAATAAGAGTATCTTGTGCCTTTTGTGCATCACCCTCGTCTCCCCATTCATAGAGAGTGGGGAAATTCTCTTGTTTCAAAAGGATAGGCAAACCATGACAGGTGTCTATTCTCAATTGGCTCTTTGCCTCACGGAACAACTCATAGAACCATTTATACGTTGAAGAATCCCTCTCTATTTTGGCAAATTTGCTATACTTACCTATATAAGACTCAAACTCCTCGTCATACTTTGGCTTTTCCTCTACAACAGGAGGCTTTGGCGCATCAGGCTTTGGTTTGGAGATTACTGGCTTCTCTTCCTCCACTGGCTTAATCTCCTCATCCTTTGGCTTCTCAGGCTCTTTCTCCTCTTCTGCTGGCACTTCATCCACAGGTGGGTTGGAAGGCTGTGAGACGGGCTCTGAGGGCTTCTCTGGTTTAACACTTGGCTCTTTCTTGTTCTTCAAGAAGAACCACACTACTGCTCCTGCTATTGCAAGGACTGCTACTACTAAAATTGCTATTCCCATAATTATTTTGAGTTAATGCTTTCTTCCTTCATATAATTCTTGAACCATTCAATCAATTCACTAAGAGGTGGCTCGCAAGAATCTGAATATCTCATAATGTGGTGATGGTTGTTGATTTCTTTAATCCACCCGACAGCTTTATCAATCAGTTCTTTCTCTGCTTGGTGGTAGCCTTCAACATAAGCTACTCTTTGGACTCTGACCATTGATTCCTCTTGACCATCAAAATTAGGAACACCAGTCATTTCCCAATCTGGATATGACTCTTTTGCTAAATCTTTCGCCTTACTCATCTTTCATTATTTTATAGTCCAACATTGCAACCACTTCATCAGCTTCTCCACCGTGCATGAAGCATGGTAAAACTTCTGAAAGCAGCAGTTCTTTTACTTTCTCAATAGCTTTTTCTCTTGCAATCTCCACAGCCCTTCTTGCTTGGTCAGGGGTTAGCCAATGGACGTAATAACCCTCGTAAGTTTTCTTGTTAATCACTCCCGTATAATTGCTACAATTCCTTGTGCAATCGCTGATAAATTTTTCTGCCTTACTCATAGTTCAATCCTCCTTAATCTGTCTTTTAAAAAACATTGTTGCTGTTAAACCTGTACTCTGTCCGATAACTGCAACAAGTTCCCATCCGAGTTTTCCAAGTTCATTCATAGCAGCCTCATCTAATCCTCCCGTTTTCTTATATTCCCATTTCATAATCAATCCTCCATATTTGGTAACGAACAATCTAACCAATACTTAACATTCGGGATATTCCATCCACCTTTGTCATAGGTCTTAGGATAGTTTCTTGTAACCTTACCTGTAACAATATCCTTACCATCCCAATACTCTGGAGGTCTATGTGCAAACACTACCTTGCCATTGTCAAGCAATGCAATAACCTCTCTGTCAATTTCTGGTAGTTCATCACCATCGACAGGCTTCCAAAGATGTTTTTTCTGCCACTCAGCACCAGCCTTGCAACCCCAATAGTAACCTTTGAAAAGGTAAGCTTTATCATAAGTAACTTCATATTCACGTTCTGCAAACACATTTGCCTGCCTTTTTGCAAAGTCTTCTAAATCCTCGCTTACAGGCTCTTCTTTGTGATACTCATTAATAATGAATTGATGGTAGTCATCCATAGCCTTGTGCAACCTTGAAGCATCAGTAGTAAGATACTGTGCAGCATAGTACATTGCATCTGCAAGTTTCTTAATCTCTTTTAGTTTCTCTTTGTCTGACATACTATTTTCCTTTCTTACAATATCTATTATTCTTATTACCTTTCTTTCCTTCATGGGGCTTTTTAAACCCTTTGGCACACTCCCACCAGTGTGTGGCATAGCACACTCCGTTGTAGCAGAAATAGCAGGGGTCTTTAATGCTTGGTTCTGGACATTTCATAACTTTATTCTCCTTTCAGATATTTTCTAAATTCATCAACATTGATAGTATATTCGCCGCAACCAAGAGTTGCCCTTGCTCCATGCTTTAGAACTTGCTTTTGATTGTAATCATACAAAAACTGCGTTGCCTTCTCGATAAAGGCATCAGTGCGGATATATTCAGTAAGTGATTCAGTGAGGTTGTTAGTTTCAAACCAACCATCATGTGCATTTGGCTGAATATATATCTTCTCTGGTGCTTCGTTTGCTTTCATAACTTACCCTCCCTTAGTTTCTTTAAGTTTTTATAGAGTGATTTTAATATTTCATACCTATCCTCAAAAACCTTAATATTGTAATCACCTAAAGAATGCTCAAGTGCTTCAAGTTGCTTTTTACTCGGCTTCCAAGTGTTCTGAGGTTTGAGGGATTTTGTTCTATATTTAAGCCAATCTAAACATCTGTATTTGGCATTATCAATAAATTTTTCTGATGGAATTTTTTCGATTTCTTGAATAATAGTTCCAATAATTATTTCATCATTGTAATTCCACTCTTGCTTTGGCTGCGGTTGTACTCTATCTTTGAGGGATTTGAACCAATCAGAGAGTTCTTTTCTTGAATCACAATATGGAGTAGAATAAATTAAATTATGTAATCCTCTATACATTCTTTCATCCTCTTCGCTCCACTCAACAGGCTTCTGCTCTACAAGTTCCCAGTTATCTTGGTCAGTAAAAGGAAAATAGTCACCCATATCATTATAGTAAAAACCATCCTCAATCTTTACAATAATAAATCCCAAATTAAAGCCTTCTTTCTTAATCATCTGGCCAACCTTAAATTTTGGTTCAACTTTATCAGCAGGTTTCTTGTTGGGGTTAAGAGTTTTTAGGAAGAACATAAGTTCTGACGTCTTTTTTATATTTACACTATTATGCATTCTCTCTGCTTGTCTCCACTGTTCTTTAACAAGTGATTCAAGCTGGCAGATACAACTCTCTTCTTGTGGACTCCATTTTACTGTTTCAGTAGGCTTTTGCTCACCCTTTTTAATGATAACTCTATTACCATTAATCTCCGCATGAAATCCTTCTGGTATATAATAGGATGCTTCTTGCAACTCACTGTCCTTTGCTCCAAATGGAATTTCAATATCCTGAACATTCCAATATCCTGTAGTTCTAATATCAGCAGGCTTCTGCTCTTCTTTATCCAATTCTCTGATTTTAGCAATATGTTCCCAAAGGAACTCTTGCTCAACGGTTGTAAGTCTATCTAAGAACTCTGCGATATTAGCTGGTTTGGTTTCACGCATTCTAATAAATTTATTATCAATATCATCAGACCTTTGCTTACCTTGCTTTTCAAGCCAAGCAATATTTTTATCAATGTCTGCCTTGCCATATTGATTATAGGCATCAAGACTTCTTGCATATTCAAGTACTTGTATTGTACTTCTACGTCTTACACCATCTTCTGTATTAGGAAACATATTCTCATAACTTGAACCGTTAAAAAATTCTCGTTTTAAGTCTTGATAAAGACGAGTAATAACTTCTTCTTTGTGTTCATCATATTGGTTTGTAATATACGCTAAACCATATAAAACATCCATCTCTTCTTTAGATGGTTTCCAACTTGTTTCTTTGCCTTGCTTTTCCAACCAAGCAACTATATCTTTACAAGGAACACCACAATATTGATAGTCTGCATTATCATCACTTAGAGTAAAATACTTAATTAATGCTTTTCTTATCCTCTCATCCTCACTCTCTTTGAGTTCGGGGAATATAATTTCACAAGTTTTAGTTGTCATGTTATTCTCCATTTCAACTGCATCTTTATGAAGATTATTTGCTCTTTCAATAGCCTCGTCATATCTACGGGCTTTTTGTTCTATCGATAGTTCTTTCATAATCACTTATTTTTTACATTTTTATCTCTAATTATAATTGATGGTTTATCTCCAAATATTATATATAAAAGGAAAGCAAGTTCAAGAAAATGCCAGATGTCCTCGAAGAAAAACTCACATAGATACTTTACTACTTCCATAATCACAATAAATTTAATTCATTTAACTTTAATGTCATTTCGTAGCAAGCATCAATAGGGTTGTCTGCATTTTCACCTAACTTGCAAGTCTTTCCTTCTTTGTCGTAAGAATCACATCGCCAGCCTGCAAATGTTTTATGTAATGAAGGATAAGGTAGCACATCAAGCAATGCGGCAAGACTCCAACAAAGGATGTCAGTATTTTCAGCCAATTCGGTTTTCCTTCCAGTTAACGGAAAATGATTGTATACACCATCAGGCATTAATATATAATACATATCCGCACTTTCAAGCGGAAGTATTTCAGACAACTTACGGCTTTGCTCTATGGTTGTGTATGCTCTAATTGTTGCCATAGCTAATCGTTCCAATTTATTATACCATGTGTACTATAATTTGCTTTAGTCTCTGCAATGGTCATAGGAGGTTTACTTCTTCTACCATTTCCACTATAATGTACAATATTAACACTTGCATCAATGTCAATACTCATTTTAAGAGCCAAGCAAGGTTCTTTGTATTTTTCCAAAAGAGCAAGAATATCATGTTGTATTTTTTGTGCAAGATTTTGTCTCATTTCACACATTACCTCATTATCTTCTGTAATTGTTGCCATAGTTATTTCTTTAATTTATCAATAAGATGTGTCAAGTCAAACAGCGGAAGATTACCTTCAACATGCTTTTCGTAAATCAGCTGCTCTATCTGCTCAAGCACATAGTTTGCACCTGCCTTTACTGCTTGTGAGGTCTGTACAGGAAGATACTTATCCTGTGCATACTCTACTGAAAAATCTTCTATACTTTTCATACGCTTTACTTTTTATCATCCAAAACTTTTTCTTGCATCTTCTGGATTGTCAAATAACCTAACCCAAAATCGTGGATTTCCATTAGAATCAATGTGGAAGAATCTTCTAAACTCATCAGCAGGCACATTCTTTTTATACCAGTTCTCACAGGCTTCCGCAAAAGTACTGCCATCTGCTTGGCCTACATAAGACGCTTTTTGTGGTATTCCTTCCATTCCTTGGTCAAGGAATCCTTCTGCCCAAATATCATATTTCATACACATTTGTTTTAATTGTTACTAATTAGTTGGTGGAAGTGGACTCGAACCACTGACCTTGCTATATTATTGGATTAAAGCTAATGATTAACGTGGTTTCAGCTCCACCTCCAGCATGCTCTACCAACTGAGCTATCCACCCATGTGCCCACCGCTGTGGGCTGATAAACTACTAATCTATGAATAAAAAAGTGACCCTCACGGGCTTAATCTAGGTATATAATGACTGCAATTGCTTTCCCAAGATAGGAGAGTGCAACGGCTTTCAGTCCAGTATGGGCAGGTTCCCATCGTCGGGTTGCCTTGCAGATCAAGAAGGTGATGCTTGTCGAGGACTGGAGTCACGTTTGCACAATCTCCACACCTATGCAGTATTCTTGGTTTCTTCTTGTATGCCATAGGTTAGAAGGGAAGTTGGGAGTCAACATCTTCTGGCTGTTCAGGCGGGAAGGGTGTCTGTACTGGCTGCGGAGTCGGTGTAGCCTGCAAGTTCTGTTGTTGCTCGCCTTCCCGTTTCGCTCCACATAATTGCAGAGTATTTGCGAATACCGAAATGTCGATACCAAAGCTGTTCTGATTCTGAAATAGTTTGGCTGACATTCGTCCAGAAACAAACACCTGCTGACCTTTCTTTAAGTATGGAAGCAAAGCCTCCTGATATGGATATAGGACTGACACCCATGTTGTACACTCTTCGTTGTTTCTTTTCTCCGTACTTGCTACAGAGAACGACATATATTGCTTGTCGTTGATGGTCTTAACCTCTGCGTCTCGTCCGAGGTTTCCTATTATCTGTGCTATGATCATAACTTTTTAAATTCTTTGTTTATTTCTTCCAGTCTTGTTTCTACTATATTCTTCATACTTTCCAAAATCTTGATTTGGACTTCGTTTGAAGCAAAAACGAATAAACAATAATCACTATCCCATTCAAAAATGATACGCCTAAACGTAGGCGTCCTAATAGCTTCAAGTATACTTTTCGAGGCGCTTTCTAATTGTTCGCGCTCCTTTATAAGTCTTTCAGCCTTTTTGTATGTTTCAAGTTCCATAAATTTTCGTTTTTTCAATCTGCCGTTCACAATACCGAATTGCAAATTCGTCTTGCGGGTCTGGTATCTCAACTCCTCTTGCACTTGCCCACGACTGGAAATTCTTGATGGCAGATGCCATTTCTACGGTTGTGAGGTCGGTAGTTGAGCGATAATAAAAAGAGTGATTACCTTCCTTGTCGTTGATGTCGATGCGGAAGATGTGAGGACATGCATATCTCTTGAAATATATTTCCTTTGCTTCCGTTAGCGTGCATCCGTAGCAGTGAGCAAAGTAACCGAGTGCAACGTGCAGGTAACGATTCTGTTTGCCACTTCGTTTGGGTCTGTACTTTCCAAGCTCAATTTCAAAGCCTTGCTCTTTGGCCTGGTTGATGAAGTCGAGGGCTTCAAGATAATCTCTGGGATCTTGTGGACTATATCGTGCCATTATATACCATCTTTATTAAGTTCGACTATTGTGCCTTTATGGGCTATGTATGTGGGAATACCAAATACTCCGGCAACTGTATCGCGGAAAACTTTTGGATTGCTGTTGCGTTCGGAGAGGTGACAGAGGGTTATAGTCTTTGCAGACTTGTCGGCCTCGCAGTCACGGAGATATTCAATGCAGTAGTTGAGACTCATGTGAGAGAGCATGATTCTGTCTGACTGAGCCTTGGAGATTGAGCCGTTGCGGACATTCTCTTTCAACATGGAATCCTCGTAGTTGGCTTCGATTAAGAAGTGGTTAATACCAGTTATCGTTATAGGTATTTTGAATGTATCTGTTGCAAACAACATAATCCCCATTTCGGGATGCCTTATGATAAATCCATAGCACGGAACATCATGCTCGACATTGAACGGTACAACGGAATACTTGCCGACACGATAAGTTTTACCACCTTCTATAACCTTGCATGTGTCGTATGGGAATGATTTATTATCTGCAGTATCTTTATTACAATACATCTTCACGCCAAACTTGGCATATTCAACAGCATATTTAGAATGATCACCATGCCGATGGCTCGCTATGCAGCCTACCACATCGGCCAATCGGTAGTCGACGGCCCGTTTCACTTCTGCCATCTTGCAGCCAGCTTCGATCAGTAATATCTCGTTGCCGGAGTCAAGAGCGTAGGCGTTGCCTGCACTATTGCTGTTTACTACTATTAGTTTCATACGCTATATAGTTTATAAAAGGGGTGATGTTGATGAACCGTTTGCAGACGGTAGGCATCACGTAAGCCACACCACCCCTCGCACGTGAGAATTAGAAATCTGGTTTGTCCTCTTGTTCTGGTTGACTTGCTGGCGCTTCATCCTTAACCTCTTCGGCTTGTGCGTCAACGGCAGGCTGATTGTTTACCATCTGAGAGGCATCGATAACCGGACGGGCTTCGTGATTCTCTTCGTCACGGATGGCCTCGGCATTGAACTGAGGCTGTTCGTCGTCGGAGAGGGCGTTCATCATTTCGATAGAGAGGAAGCCATACTTACTGAGCAAGCGGCGAAGTACTGTCTTCTGTGCCATAGCGTTGAAATCGCCTTTCCATCCTACCTGACCTTGAACGGGGCCGTTCTGTGCCTGCTCCTGGGCTGTATCAATGAGTTCGTCGACCTTGGGGGCTGGCTTATCCTTGGTGGGTCGGAAGGTAGGCGCAAACTTCAAAGCGTAGTTGGCCATTTCCTCGACTGTCATGTAGAGTGTCTTGGCGAAGCCATTGATCAGTTCGAAGTGAGCGAAGTAGCCGATAATCTTCTCTGAGGTCTTAGTGCCGTTAAGGTCGATAGCACCTGTAAGTTTGTCGGTCTGACGGAGTTCTCCTTCGTACACCACATCGGCATTGATATTGCGGTACTGGCCGGTACGCATAGCCAACTGGATATAGCCCTTATAGCCGATAACAAGCGTAGGAGTTGGAATCTTAGTGTGGGTGGTCTTATCCCAATTGTTGTAGACTACCACGTAGCCGTAACCTAACTGCTTGTTGAGTGGGAGTTTGAGGGATGCGGCCTTGATTGCCTCCTGCACTACCAACTTAGGCTCGCAAGTCTGTAGCTGCTTGTCGTTGGTATAGACTTCCATCAGAGAAGTGGCAAAAGTGCCTGCGTTCTCTTTAAGGACTTGCTTTAACTGCGTCTGCACGTAGTTGCCATCGACCATTTTTTTGAAAGCGGTGATGTTTTTCTGGGCAGGGGTTAAAGCCCCTGCGCCAGTCGTTGCTAATTGATTTTCTGCCATAATTAAAATAATTTCTTGTGTAATATTGAATATAGTTCGTAAGCTTCGTCCTTTGTTATCTGTAACTGACGATGAAAACCTTCACCGTCAGTACGTGTGATAATCAGAGAGGATGATTTCTTGTCTGGTGTAACTTCAATCATACTAATTGTAAATCTGTATCTGTCACTTGCAGGCGCACTTGTTGTCCGGCTGTCTGCATGATATTAATACAACTTTCTGAGTTGTCAAGGCATATCGGTGCTGCAACATTGTAGAACTTGCATAATGCATTGATTATATCTAATCCCGCATTAAGTCGTGCTGCCTGGTTGAGACCTGCGTGATATGGAATGCCGTTGACGTAGCACTCGCAGAATGGTTCCTCAAAGGAGTCACCGCCATTGTTGACCGTGCGGAAGAGTCGCCACTGAACGAGAGAGAAATGCTTGTTGATACGCTCTTCTAACAACTGGTTCTGACGGAACTGATACTGACGGGCGACATCCTCCTGCTTCTCCAGTTCTGAGAGTTGCTTAACAAGGTCTTTCTGCTCTTCGTTGATACCTTTGATAAGCGAAGTAATCTTGTCGTATTGCTGACGTGTGGCGAGTTGTGTCTGCCAATCAGAAGCGAGTTGTACCAGTTTCTCACGCTTCTCTCTTAGGTCGGCAAGCATTTCCTTGTTATCATCAGAGTCTGTGACAGAATTAAGTTCACATTCGAGGTTGGTCTTTTCACGAAGTGCTTCCTGATACTCTTCATTGCAAGGCAAGAAATCATCCAATGTTGGTAGTGGCTTCTTTTCCTCTTTGGCTTTCTCGGAGAAGATGGTGTTGATATTCTCCTTGATTACTCCAAGAGAAGATGTATCTGTAGCAAGTTTCTGCTTAGTGGTTTCAAGCTCTTTCTCGGCATCTTCCTTATCCTTCTTTACCTTTGCCGCCTTGTCACGGAGTGACTGCTTCTCTGCTTCAAGTGCCTCATTGAACCTCATTCTCATTACAGCGACCCTGCTTGCAAACGTGTCGGGAGAGAGGTATTGGCCACATCTTGGGCAGATGTTATCACCCTCTTTAACCTCGAACTTGCGAGTAGGCCATGCAATACGCAGACGCTCCAGTTCGTCATCAAAATCCTTGATGGATTGCTCGCAGCGTTCGATCATCCGTTTGTCGGCCTCGATGGTCTGCTCCATGAGTTTCTGATTATTCAGTTCGTTATTGAACTTAATAAGTAAGTCGGAAACACGCTGATTATGTTCGCTTGTTTCCTTGCGGATAGCGTCACGAGCTTTATCCTCGATGTCGTTCATCTGCTTACGCAGTTTCTCAATGGCAACCCGGAGTTCTGTACGCTTGATGTCGGCACCATTACCGTTCAGCAACCCTCCAACTTTTTTGTCGAGTTCACCTATTTCATACTTTGCTTCATCGACCTTCTCCTTTATATTATCCCAATCAAGACGTTCTGGCAAGGCTTTAAACTGCTCTTCGAGACGGACAGGTATCTTATCAAGCTTGTCCTTAATCTGCTTGATTTGATATTTGAGGTGTTTCAGATAAGAAACAATATCGTCGTTTGAATTGTCGAGAGCGTGAACCAGGGCAACAAGTTCGTCTGTATTGGCGATGCACTCAGGCTCTATGCTGCCAACCATCCGTGTGAGAAATTCACGTTGGTCTTGCCATTTGAGAGACGGGAAGTAGTTCGGGTTGGTGATGGCACGGAACACACGTTCGTCAACAAGGTTGGAGATATATTTCTCGTAGTCGGCCTTGGTGTATGACTCACCATTGACATAGTATTCGCAGGTATTGTTCTTGAATACCGATTCCTCAGACCCACGTTTCTTAACCCATACCTCCTTAATGGAGCGTTTGAGGGAAATCTCATTAGGGCCAGTTGTGGCGTTGGTGGTTAACGTTAGTTCCACAGAGTGGTCAAGATTAGGCACGACCTTTCCGTTCTCACGTGTCTTGAATAGTTCAAGGTCTGACTGGCCTTCGACATTCTTACCAAAGAGACAGAAGAGTATAGCATCGGCAATAGTGGTCTTTCCGGCACCATTGCGTCCACGTACAGTTACAATGTCTTCGTTGAGGTTCAGTTCTTTATCACGAAAACATTTGAAATTCGTCATTGAAAGACGAGTGATTCGGATATTCATTGTTTTGTTACTTTATAAGTTATTGAATCTATTTTTTCAGAAACCTTCTTAATACGGAGATAAGCTAGATCGTCAGATACGGAAATCAAGCGTTTGAGGTGTTCACAGAACTGGCGGCTGTTGATATTGTAGTAGTGATCTGTATTATAAGTGATAGGTATTCCCTTGCTGTTATTACAGAACATGAGCATCGTTTCGCCTGCGCTGGTATTGCCCACCATAGCGTAACGCACCTGCTTCTTTCTGATTTCCTTTGTGTCCGTGCGGTTGACGGTGACGCGCCATGAATGGCTACGGGAGTTAACCGATATGATACCGCTAGTGAGAGCATTCACCACCCGGCGATTATGATCAAACTCAACGAAATCAATATCAAGGACATCTTCCTGTGGTTCGTCCTTCTGGTCTTGCTTCTCATTCAAAGGTAAGATACTCTTCTGTTCCTCGTCCCATTTCAGACCTGCCTCTTCAAGTTTCTGCATCAGCAGGCCAGCCTCCGAACCGCGTGCCTTGCGGAAGTGGACATCTGTGGATTCAGGGTTGATAAGGATAGAATTTGCGTCCACACCAATTTTCAGTCTGTTATTATGACAGTTGATATAGGCATAAACCGTTGCTTTATACATCTGAACACCATCAACTTCATACGGCTGTAACTCATGGAAAAGTATTATCAGTCGGCTAACGTGAGTCTCGCAGGTGTGGATGCGAACAATCACGTCACCATCCTTAGCGTCCAAGATGTGCTCTGCATTACCATTCTGTAAAGGTTTCGTGTTCAGATATCCATGCTGCCAACGGAATTCCGGCAATTGGAGGTTGATGTGCATACGTTCATAGACCTCTTCGGTACTCTCGAAGTTATCCCTGCGCCAATAAGCAGGCAGATCCCAGTTCTGACGGAGTATAGCAAAAGTCTTGCGGAGTAACGGCCAGGAGTCGTTGGAGAAGTTGTCGGCCATCGAAGCCATGTATTGCTGCCATTGTTCATCAATAGTCTTCCAATAGTCGAAGGTGGAGCTTTCTTTTAAAGCGGCTCCAGAAGGATAAAAGATGAAAGCCTTCATGATAACGTCCTTGACCGAAGCCTGCAGTAAGTATTGCTCGATGGACTCTGGGTTAGCATGAGAACCGAGAATAGGATTCTTGCGATAATAGTACACGAAGCTTCGACTAATACCCTTATCGTACAAGAAATGTTTGAAGTAAGCTATTTCAACTGGTGTCATACCTTTATATTTTTGAGTGTCATTGCTTTGGGATAACGCAGTATTCGTGAGAACCGAAGGTGTATTTGCGGCAGTCGTGCTGTTCGTTGTCGCAGTGGTCGCACTTTTTGTTACAGATAGAGAGGTGAAACCCGGAAAGGTCTATCTGACCCATAGCCTCCAAGGTATCTCGTTTGAACTCACGCAGGCTTTTGACCTCACGCTCATATTTCTTGTTCTCATCATGGAGTTTGTTCACCTCCGTCATTTTCTCATTGAGTTGTTCGCGAAGAGATGCGCAGTCTTTTTTAGTCCGCTCGTAGGCCACGCACTCTTTCTTGTGGGACTCATAATGGCGCAGAGCACATTGTACCAAGTCGTTGTACTCACTTTCTTTGATAATTTTGATTCCAAACATAAGATTGAATTTTAGGGATTAATAATTTGATTATCTAACACTGATTGCATGGATACTCTGACGTAATCTTGGGTTACACCGTTACGCTGGGCACAATGGCGTATGAATCGTATCACATCTTGCTGGACGGAAGAAAACAGAGCATCTATCTCTGCATTCTCTTTTTTCATTTGTTCATTCATATCCGTAACGTTGGCTTCGTTTCTTGTTGATGCGTTCACGATGTTTCTTCTTGACAACATCTTTATGCTTTCTCTCGCAGGGTTTTTCACCTCTGCAGGTGCAGCTATTCCCATAACACTTGCTACGGGAGTAGAATCTACAATCGCTACACTTCATAACTTTAGCAACTCTCTTATCTGTTTGACCTTATGGCTGACTGAATCTAGCCGTTGGGTTTCTTTCAAGATGTTTCTCTTGACGGAATCAAGCTGCGTTTCAAAGTCGCTCAACTGGCTCTTGATAGCTTTTAGAGGTTTGTCGTCCGGCAAGCCTTTAGCCTTGATTTTGTTGAGTTCAGTACGTACGCGAAGGAGTTCTTTGTCCTTGGCAATTAACTCCTGTTGCAGTTGCTTGCCGATAGCTACCAATTGATCGTGCTGCTCGTACATTCGCTTGTAGTCTTTCACAATGTTGTGAATACGCTGGTCTTCTAAAATATCTGCCATATACCTTTATCTTAAAAATACTTTCTGTTGAGCGAATCCGATGTTGACGTTCTTCTTTCCTTTAAGCGAAGGGAGTTTTTCAAATACGAAATCCTCAATGTCTTTTGATTTGTGTACTTCGGTGATAACACCGTCAATCATCTGCGGGAATCCCCGTTTGGTGTAGCGCAATTGTGTGTAGAAACGACCATCAATCATGATGTCTAATAATACCTCGTTGTTACTCATACCTTTATTTGATTATTAGTGTAATTATTTGCAAAACAGCAGTAAACGTTACAATTATAAGTATAACTTTGCAATTAAAAACGGTAACAATATTACAAAACCTGGTAGCTTTAATGCTAAAGCAAATACTGTCAAAATACTTACCTTTATTGCGAGCCTCCTGCGCCATATATAAATAAGCGTCTGCAATCCTTACACACCTTCTAATTCTTTTCATATTCATTTGATTTGGTATTTTGAATTTCGTGATTTACCGTTTATTATTCTGCATATTTGCGCTCTTGACACATGAAATTCTTCTGCAAGTTTAAATTGCGGTTTGCCACTTTTATATTCCGTTTTTATTTTGTCAACTTGTCTTTTGGATAATTTATGCCCTTTTGTGCAGTTCTCCCACATCTTTCTTGTAAAGTATCTCAGATGTAAACCTAGTGCATGGCAATTATTTTCTGACTGAGTTGCCCATTCTAAATTTTCAACTCTATTATCGGATTTTATAGCATTAATATGATTGACAGTTGACTTATTATATGGATTTGGTATAAAAGTTTCTGCAACCAATCTATGAACCAAACAATGGGATTTGCCAACCTTTAACCATAAATAACCTTGCCGATGTTTTGCAGGGTGTAATATTCTACCACTTCTACCTCTGACTCTTCCAAGTGTAGATATTAAATAATTCCGATTATTTGGGTATGTTTGCCAGATTTCTCCTTCTAAACTTGGTTCTTTTATAAGGTTACGCTCATATACTATACGCGAATTTCTTTCACATACGCAACGTTTACAAGTATAATTCTTGGTTTTACCATAAAACTCAGTATCTTCTTTGGTTTTACCACACACTTTACAAGTTCTCATAATTCTATTCCTTTATCTTTTGCTATTCTTTCGACTTCCTTTGTGTAGTGTTTGATCATCGCATTTAGTTCAAACTCTCCATACTTGAAAGTTTCCTGTCTCGCCCTTGCCTCTACAAGATTAACACGTTGTTCGCCAATCTGCTTAATAAGCGAAACTCTGTAAGCTTGTATATTCCCTTGATTAAAGATATTACACGCAACGCATTGCGGCCTGCAATTATCCTCACTCCATCTAGTTGAGAAATAACGTCTACTCATATAATGGCCATTCTGAATCTCATTCCAGGGTTGCCTTTTCGTACATGATATACACTGACATATTCCTCTGCTATCAGAAAACTTCAGCCTAATATATTGTGAGAAGATACGGTCAAGTTTCTCTATTAGTTTCTTTTTTGAAAACTTATTTGGAAGTTTCTTCTTGGCCTTCACCTCAGTGGCCTCAAATTTGGATTTCTCCTTCTTTGATTTCTGCTTCGATTTGAGATAACTCTTCCGCTGTAGGGGAGATTTCGCCCGTAGCGGTGTCTTGCGTTGTAATGTCATTGTCTTCGTCAGGATTAATAAATAATTCGTGAGGCTGGCGGTCAATACCACCTTTGAAATAAATGCGCAGCTTTAGGTTTATGGCATGAATCTGTCTCATGATATTCTCCACCTGGATAACGCTCGCATTATGGAGAATAGAATGAAGATGTTCATAAAGCCTGTCGCGCCTCCTTTCAAGCCTTCTTCGGGTTGGGAGTTCTATCATGATTTAATTTGCTTGTAATTTTCCTATAATTTGCTGCCCTCTGCATTAGTGGCTTGGGAACACTCACCTTATTTATTATATAAGGGGCTGCATTACAGCATACGAATGTAGGAGCCTACCGACTTGTTACCCACCTTACGCACTATTGCGGTTTGTGGATCGGGGGTTCTCCATACGTGGCCTTTTCCACGTTCATCATGTAAACCAATAAGTCAAAGACCACGTATAAAGACTCGCCAAGCTTGTAATCAGCCATGAAAACATTCGATATATCCCCATTCGCACTATTGGGACTTGGTGTGTCTGATTGTGAGAAAGGCAGGACTCGAACCTGCGACCTTCAGGCACTGATGTCCAGCAACCTATCGTGACGCTCTACCAACTGAGCTACTTTCCCTTTTGAAAGCCTGCGAGCCTCACGGATGGCAGGTAGAGTTCTTTGTCTGTTAAGCGAATTACCCACGCTTGGGTATCCCAATAACTAAAAACTTAAAACAAGTAATTACTACTAAAACCAATGAAATCACATATTCATATAATCATCGAAAAGAGTCCTTTCCAAAAAAAACACCCTGCCTTGGTTTGTGTCTCCTATCTTACGATGGGTCAGAGAGTTCTTTATCTGATAGATTCTACCTACAGAGAGGTTCAGTTTGGTGGCAGCTTCCTTGGTGGTGAGCCACACATCTCCTTTATCATCCTTTACCATACCAAATGCCCTCCATTGTAGTAATAGTTTCCAATCAACATACATATAATGCCGATGCAACACCATATAATTGTCAGCCAATCGTTGTCATACCATTTTTCGCTCATACCTTATTATATTTAAAAAAGACCTTGTTGTGAAACCTCTATAAGCGGAAGAATGTCGTGCTTCTTGAGTTCCTCATATAGAAAAAGCCTGCCTTTCTGCGTCCATTCCGTGTTGTACTTGACGGATTGGTTTCCATTGGTGTGGGTGATTGTTACTGGCTTGGATTGTACATAACCCATAGAAAGATAAGGTGCATAGAGTATCCATTGACCATTGACCTTGCGTTGAATGCTGATCTCGTTCAGCACCTTATTAAAAGCAACAGCAGACATTCCATAGTCTTGTGCTATCTGAGTGGTAAGTACTGTAGAAGTGTTATTCAGTATGGTATCATAGTATGATATTTTAGGCTGCATGGTTGCAATCTCCTGCGTAAGAGACAACACTTGTGATTCGGCCTCGTCTGCACGTTTGGCTTCAATCTGTTTAAGCTCAAACTGTTCTGCCCATGCCCTTGCTGCCTCTGCAGGATTAGTAAAGTCGGGTAGGGTTGTGACAGATGTGGCCTCGTTCTGCTGATACTCTTCCAACTTGTCGATTATTTTCTCGCGCAGAACAACATCATATCCTGAAGCAAGGATCAGACAACCTTTGGGTGTAAGTTCATACATAGGTCTCTCCTTACCTTGTTTGTCGTCGTAAGAGGTCAGCGCAAAGTTGCGCTCGCTAGCTCCTCTCTCTAAAAGATTGCGTATGTCACGCAATACATCTTTATGATTCTTGCCTGTAGTTTCGGCAATTTGTAAAGAGGTCATACCCTTTACTTTCTGGTTGTCAAACCTAATAATTTCTGTACTCATACCTTATCTATTATTTGTTAAGAACCTTTGTGTCACACTCTCGGAGTGCACGGATGGCAACTATGTTGAGGTCGAAGAATTTCTGCGTCTCATAGTCAACCACGCCTTCCGGCATTTCAGTACGTTTAACGGTGGTAACCAATGAGCAAGCGGATCGCATCTTCTTTCCATCCTCGCAGGGGAACAATCTGAGTGCCCCAGGCGGTATGTTCCTAATGTCGTCAGTTGAAACGTTCATTTCTCTTTTGTTGTTTAATTTTAAATACTCTTAAATAACCTTTCAAAAGAGTGCAGAACTCAGAAATTATTCCTATATTTGCGGTGCTTAATCGTATTGACTGGATATTAAAATCCAAGTCCCACACTCTATTGTTTGTTTAACCAACGGCAAAGGTATGGAATATTCTGGAATAATCCAAGAATGTACGAGATTTTTTAGAATTAATAAAGATTCATAAACATTTATTAGGATTATGGAAGAGGTGAGATTTCCTAAATTTACCGAGTACTTCAACCGATTGTTGGAGGAAAAGGAGCCTAGAGTTTCACAGAAAGAGGTTGCCAAAAAGCTTGGAACAACACAAGGCACGCTTTCAAAAATCACACGCGGAGTACTGTTACCGTCAGACGAACTATCAGAGAGAATGGCAAAGTTGTGGAATGTTGACAACTTCATGGAGATGGTAACAGAGGCTAGACGTGGAGATGCGTTAAAGGTTCTTCGCAATGCCAAGCCAAAGCAAGAGGTCAAGACCGAAGACGTGATCAAGCTACCTACAAAACCGAGATTGCCCGTTTCCGCGTCCGCAGGAAGCCTTTCTCAGTACTCGCAGGGTGTATTGCTAGAACAATGCGAACAGATGCCTATAATAAGAAATTTCCCTGACTACGACTACACGATGTTCATCAAGGGCAATTCGATGGAGCCGAAGTATGAGAGTGGCGACGAGATAGCCATCAAGAAAGCAGAGTTTGTCATTGAATGGGGAAAGGATTATGTCCTGGACACAGAAGATGGTGTAATCTTCAAGAAAATCTATGATGAAGGCGCAAATATCCGTTGTGTGAGCTACAACCACGATGAATATCCAGACTTCTTAGTACCAAAGGAGATTATTTTTGGGTTCTATAAGTTTGTAGGCTTGGTAAGGGTATGAATAAAATAAATGGGGTGTAACAAAACGCTACATCCCATTAAGTGTTCTTTGAAATGTTGATACCGATTAATAGAGCATCTTTCTGTACTCGCCATTGGCCATGCGGTCACACTCTTCGTTGTAGATGTTGCCTGCGTGCCCTTTGACCCAATGAAATTCGATGGACGAGAGCTTACCTGCCAGTCGATGATAAAGTTCCACAAGGTCTTTATTCTTCTTCGGCTTCTTGGATTTGCAGGCAAGGATGCAGTAGTTGGAGTCTGTGTATATGGTGACGGATGAACCTTTTGGGAGGGAGTTGACCACGCTGATGATGGCAAGCAGTTCCATGCGGTTGTTTGTGGTGTTCAGAAAGCCTTTCGAGGTTTTTTTATAAAGAGATCCATCCTCATTGAAGATTATGTAGGCTGCACCTCCTGGTCTTCTTGGGTGAAGGTTGTCACAACTACCATCCGTATAAGCTATATATTTTTCCATAAGCAATAATAATTAACGAAAACCAAACCATGCCATAGGGGAAAGGAAACGATTCGAGTGAGTCCAATTTCCCCTTACCCAAATCAGAGCAAGAGACTCTTCATTGGAGTGAGGGGATAATCGAGATTTCGCATGCCGCTTTTTCAGAGGTTTCCTATCTCGGCTCGTTAGTAGGTGGCACTACAACTTGCTTTCAGAACATTCGGAACTTGCCACTCCTGCACAGGTCTTCTTATCTCATCCAACCTCCCTCTTGCGTGCTATTCCCCGTATCGACTGGCTACGATACTGCCTCGGAGGGTTTGTTTATTTCAGTTCGTGTTATAGAGGTCGAGCGTTCAATTTCTACCGTCAAGCCCTCCCGTAACTACACGTAGTTTGGAAACTCATCACGAACACCACAATTAACTCTGTGGTCAAAGCCCTTGTCTCACAATATCGTCAGCCAAAGACTGGTTTCTTGTTGTTGACTCGGATTTCGTGAATAGAAAAGTCCCCATCAGATAGTTCGAGTAACTGACGGGGACGAGATGACAAACATCTATATCGGTATGAGCGATATTCTTAATTCACAACTCGTCAACTCGAACTTGACGGGTGCAAAGTTAGAGAAAAATTCAAGACCCTGCAAAGGTTATTAAGTTTAATTAAATAACAGAAGAATGTATGGAGAAAAGGATTTGTAAAGTTGTATCAAAACGTGTTGTTACAAAAGTGTTACCACGTTGATTTTGAACCCTTGTGCGTGAGATTCGTATATAACTGACATTAAAACACTTACGTGTGATAAAGTTCCGAAAGGTTCAAAACCCAAACGGATCACAAAGATAAAGAGGGGCGGTTGTTTAACTAACAAATTTCCAAACCCCCTTTAAATACTACTAAAAACAGCATAAGTCTTTGTCTATAAGCGGATTATTCACGTTCAATTGAGGTACGATTGGGCATGAATCTGCATTATATATCATTAATAATCTACTAAAGTTTTTGATAGTCTTTTGCAGAAAAAGTGTTACCAAAGGTGTTACTGAAATTTCAAAGGGTGTTACCAATAAAAAAATTTTTAGGCAAACATTTTAAATTAACATCAAATTAACATGGGTACACCAAAATTAACATTCGTGTTTGACAGAAAGCACGTAACAAAGAAAGACAAGAAAAAGACTGGAGTTGTCGAGTTGAGAATCACCTATAACAAGGTGAGGACGTACATGAGTACCAATATCTGGCTACTCGAGAAGGAGTGGGTGAATGGCAGAGTGGTAGGCAAACAAGGCTGGAAGGAACTGAACGAGCAACTGAGTATCATCTATAGCAAGTGTTCCGAGATAGTCACAGAGATGATGAGAGGTGATTGCATCAACATCAAAGCCATACCGAAGCTGTACGAAGAGAGAATCATGCAGACACAGACTTTCTTGGAGTATGCAAAGGAGTGTGCAGGTCAGAAGATGAAAAGTCTGAAGGTCGGCACACAGAAGAGGTATAAGGTGGTGTTAGACTTCTTGGATGAATGGAAAGGGATTGTTTACTTTGCCGATGTCACGGAGAAGAATATCGCAAAGATGGATGAATACCTGGAGCGTAGAGGTCTGAAAGAGAGCAGCCGATATAATTACCACAAAATATTGAAGTCGTTTGTTATCCAAGCCTTTGACGACGGTCTTTTGACCAAGAACCCCTATAGCAAGATGAAAATCAAGCGGGGTGACGAGGACGGACTGACTAGATTCCTCACTCCTGCAGAGTTCCATAGGTTTGAATCGTGCAAGATTGACTCCGAACACTTGGCAAGGGTCAGGGACTTGTTTGTATTCCAAACCTATACGATGATGAGCTATTCTGACTTGGAGCATTTTGACTACGGCAAATGCGAGGATATGGGCGGACAGGTGGTGTATAGGGCAAATAGGATAAAGACCGAACAGCCATTCACGATCGTACTGTTGAAGCCTGCACTTGCAATCTTGAAGAAGTACGACTACATGCTGCCGATCGCAAGCAATCAGAAGTATAACGACTATCTGAAAGCAGCGGCCAAATACGCAAAGATAGACAAGCCTATTACCACGCATTGGGCAAGGCACACGGGAGCCACCATGCTGGTGAACGAGGGTCAGATACCAATGCACATAGTGCAGCACATGTTAGGTCACGCATCAATCAGAGAAACGGAAAAGACCTATGCCAAGGTACTGGATAGGACGATAGTTGAGACAATGGCCAACTATCAGAAGAAAAAGAAATGACGTAAAGTTCTCTACCCTAAACAAAGGTAGAGAATTCGACATGAAAGGTAGAGAATTCGACATGAAAGGTAGAGAACTTGCAACAAAAATCCCTGCCTATCCATCGCGGACTGGCAGGGAAACATGCTTTATGAGTTACTTTTCAGTAACGTTGCTGCAAAGGTACATAAAAAAAGGGAGAGTCAGACGTGAAGTGAACCCCGAAAGTTAGACAAAAAACTTTCGGGGTTTATTATGCAAAAGAGAAAGAAGCATGGTTATGCAGAATGTCTGAAGTACATGCAAATGATCAAAGAAGGAACATCCATTCATGCAA
>Ga0256407_10000737_pt1 | contig 74472 bp, 68 predicted proteins | sample RumenRJG_04DNA_FD_193489 | JGI IMG/M metagenome (GOLD analysis project Ga0256407, IMG submission 193489) | Bovine rumen microbial communities from Lethbridge, Alberta, Canada - RJG_04 | ecosystem: Host-associated > Mammals > Digestive system > Stomach > Rumen | place: Canada: Alberta... | reverse complement strand
AGGTACAAATCCACAGCATATAAGTGAATTATATCATTGCTGTGAAATGAATAACTCACATGGTTCCCAAAGAAAGGAATTATAGATGAAGATCAATCAATTCTTTGGTCGAATTCTATAATACAAGGTTTATATTTATGGTTAATGTTACTGAATTAAGACCTGGCAACTATTTCATTGAAGAAGGCAATATCTATCAAGTTTTAGATATCTTACTTAACAAAACCGCAATGAGAAAAATGGTTGCGAAAGTCAAAGTGAAAAACATCCGTTCAGGCGCTGTTACTGAAATGGCACGTAATAGTGGATACGGAATTGAAACTATCAGATTGGAAAAAAGACAAATGCAGTATCTTTATGATACTGGAGATGCCCTTTGCTTCATGGATCAAGAAACATATGAACAAATTGAAATTTCTAAAGATAGATTAAAATGGGAAATTCAATTCTTAAAAGGCGAAGAAATCGTCGAAATTACTTCTTATGAAGGCGAAGTGCTTGGTATCAACTTACCAGCAAAAGTTGCTTTAAAGATTACACACTGCGAACCAGCCATTAGAGGTGATACAGTTAACAAAGCGATGAAAGACGCTGAATTAGAAACCGGACTAAAAGTCCGTGTTCCATTATTTATCGAAGAAGGCGAAGTTGTCTTAGTTAGAACTGATAATGGAAACTACGACGGAAGAGCGTAATTAAGGAGAACACTTATGTCAACAGGTGGATGGATTGGATTATTAGTCGCTGCAGTTATCGCCGCTCTTATCGCTGGATTCTTCCTTGCTAGATGGTTCTTTAAAAGACAACTTGAAAAGAATCCTCCAATCAACGAAGGAATGATCAGAGCCTTATATCAAAGCGTTGGAAGAAAGCCAAGTGAAGCCGATATTCAACGTACAATGGCTGCTGTTAGAAGACAACAAAAATAATTTAACTTATAGGTTAATAATAAAGACGTCGTAAAGCCAATTTACGGCGTTTTTTATTGCCTCTTGAGTTAGAAGTGGTGAAAAAGAGTTTCGCTGATTTACACAGCTATTAAAGTCAATTAAAACGTATTGATATAATCTAGAAAAAATCCACATCTAAGCGTGATGTGGAAAACTTAATTCACAATATGTCAAATGTACTAATTATCTACTAATTATTTACTTGTGGATTATTTCATCCAAGTAATTTTTCTTTCTGTGCCTTCTTTAATTCGCTTAATGTTGGCGCGATGTCTAAAGGTTAAAATTGCAGCAGCAAAAGTAACGACAATTGAATGGACATAACCAAACTCCATCATTGTGTAATATCCAGGGATCCAACTATAGGCAAAAGGTATTGCTCCTGTTAACATTAAGATTGTCCAAATCCAAGTTAATGTTGTGGCAATCCAGCTAATTGAGATACTTGCAAGTGAAACCATTTTCTTCCATTTAAGAATGACTAGGAATAAACAAGCTGGGATAACTCCAAATAACCAAGAAGAAACAAAACCAAATCCAATAAAGGAGGAAACATTTTTACCTCCTTTAAATCCGGCAAAGATTGGCCAGCAGTGTCCGAAAGTGCATCCAACCATAACCATATAATAAGCAGGCCATTGAACTAAATATGCTGATATATCCGGATTATTTATTTTGGCAGATACGCTTGGAATTAGAGGTAATCCGTTATACATTGGGACGTTTGTTAAGATTGCCCAAGAGATGATAAAAGGAGCAATGACTTTTAAGCAATCTAAAACAATACAAAGAACACCGATTTTCTTTCCGAATATTCTACCGACGTTTGTGCCGCCTGAATTTCCTGAGCCAAAATCACGTGGATCTTTATGGAAAAACAGCTTACCAATCCATATTCCGTTTGGTATAGAACCAAACACATAGCCGATAATTATTAATAAAATTGCTACCAATATATTATATAAAATAATATCCATTTTTTGCCCTCGTTCTATTTTACTAAATAACTTTAATTTTGCAACAATTTCCGTTTATAATAAACGGCGAAAAGAGAAATATAGCATGGCAGAAAGACAATATACCGCTAATGATATTCAAATTTTACAAGGCCTAGAGGGTGTTAGAAAAAGACCAGCAATGTATATTGGCAGCTCTAATGCCAGTGGTCTTCATCACCTTGTTTGGGAAGTAGTAGATAACGCTGTTGATGAAGCGTTAAGTGGATATGGAAAGAACATTACTGTCACTTTATACAAAGATGGAAGCTGTTCCGTTTTAGATGAAGGACGTGGTATTCCTACCGGTATCAATAAAGAAACAGGAAGACCAGGCGTAGAAATTGTTTTTACTGAATTACACGCTGGAGGAAAATTTAATTCAGCTGTTTATAAAAGCGCTGGTGGACTTCATGGCGTTGGTGCATCCGTTACTAATGCATTAAGTGAATGGTGTGATGTCACCGTTTATCAAAACGGTGAAATACATCATTTGCGTTTTGAAAAAGGTGGACATTTAGTGACTCCTTTAGAAGTTACTGGCAAAACCAATAAGCATGGAACACTTGTAAGATTTAAACCAGATCCTCTTATCTTCTCTACTGTTGATTTTAAATATGACACAATTTCCAGTCATTTAAGAGAGTCTGCTTTCTTAATGAAAGGTGTACGTTTCATCATTATTGATGAAAGAATTAACGAAAAGCAAGAATTCTTCTATCAAAATGGCTTGGTAGAATACGTTAATGTTCTCAATGAAGATAAGAAAGAAATTATCCCAGTTGTGGAATTTAACGAGGTTGATCCAACTACTCAAATCGAAACTGAAATTGCTCTTCAATATTGCTACGAAGACTATAACGAAACCATTTATTCCTACGTTAATAATGTCAAAACTGGAGATGGTGGAACCCACGAATCAGGCTTTAGAACTGGTATTACTCGTGCGGTTAATGATTTTGCCGAAGCGCAAGGATTACTTAAAGGCAAAAAACTTGAAGGTAGCGATATTAGAGAAGGCCTAACCGCAATTATTTCTTTAAAAATTCCAGAAGAATTACTTGAATTTGAAGGACAAACAAAAGGTAAATTAGGCACTCCAGCTGCGGCTCCAGTTGTCTCAAGCTTAATTTATAATAAGTTTACTTATTATCTTACTGAGAATAAAGAAAATGCGATGCGAATTATTAAAAAATGTGTGGATAGTCAGCAAGCTAGAATTGCAGCTAGAAAAGCAAAAGATGAAGCTCGTAGTAGTAAAAAAGCCAAACAAGAAGTCATTCTTTCTGATAAATTGACTCCTGCTCAATCTAAAGACTACATGAAAAACGAACTCTTTATTGTCGAAGGTGATTCCGCTGGTGGAACCGCTAAAAAAGGAAGGGACCGTTTACATCAAGCAATATTACCACTTCGTGGTAAACCTTTAAATACCGATTCTATTGCTTTAGATAAATTGGTACACAATGAAGAAATTGCAACTATTATCAACACAATCGGTGCCGGATTTGGTCAAACTTTTGATGTTAATGACATTAGATACGGGAAAATCATCATTATGACCGATGCTGATACCGATGGTGCACATATTCAAACGTTACTATTAACGTTCTTCTATCATTATATGAGAACTCTTATAACTACAGGACACGTCTATATCGCTGTTCCACCTTTATATAGAGTTGCTCGAGAAGAAAATAAAAAACTTATCCAAGAATATGCTTGGGATGATGCAGGTCTTGAAGCCGCCAAAAAGAAAGTTGGTGGTGGTTCTCAAGCAAAAATCACTAGATATAAAGGTCTTGGTGAAATGGACGCAATTCAATTAAAAGAAACGACAATGGATCCAAAAACTAGACTCTTAATTCAAGTCGATATTAATGACCCATTTCTAGTGGAAAAACGTGTAAACGTTTTGATGGGAAAAGATGCTTCCCTTAGAAGAAAATGGGTTGAAGAAAACGTTGATTTTACCAATGTTGATACATTCTTAAAGGAGGCGAAGTAATATGGCGAAAAAACCTGAAGTAGTCGAAGAAAAAATCGTCGAGAATATTTCTGTTGAACCCCTTGAAGATGTAATGGGTGACCGTTATGCTACTTATGCAAAATATGTCATTCAAGATCGTGCAATTCCTGATGTTAGAGATGGATTAAAACCTGTTCAAAGAAGGATTATTTTCTCAATGTATAAAAGTGGGAACACTTTTAATAAACCGACTAAGAAATGTGCTCATACTGTTGGTGCAGTTATGGGTACTTATCACCCACATGGTGACACTTCAATTTATGAAGCTTTAGCTAGAATGAGTCAGGATTGGAAAGTTAGATATCCATTAATTGACTTCCAAGGTAATAACGGATCTATTGATGGTGATTCACCTGCTGCTTATCGTTACACTGAATCTAGATTAAGCGAATTATCTAACGAGTTGATTGCTGATATCGAAAAGAAAACAGTAGACATGCAACTCAATTTTGATGACACAGAATTAGAGCCAACAGTGTTGCCATCTAGATTCCCAAATTTATTTGTAAATGGTACTGAAGGTATTGCAGTTGCTTTAGCAACTGAAATTCCACCTCACAATCTTAGAGAAATGATAGAAGCAACAATTTATCGTATTGGTCATAAAACTGCAACTGTTGAAGATTTAATGCAATTTGTTAAAGGACCAGATTTCCCAACTGGCGGCTTTATTTATGATTCTCCAGGCCTCCAACAAATGTATTTAACTGGTAGAGGAAGAATCGAAATTGCTGGAAAAGCGGAAATTGTAGAAAAAAAGGATATTAATCAAATAATTATCACAGAAGTGCCTTATAAAGTGGTGAAAATTCAGCTTGTCTATGAAATAGACAAAATTAGGCACTCAAAAGCGATTGACGGCATTATTGAAGTTAGAGATGAGTCTGATTATAAAGGAATTAGAATCGCTGTCGACATAAAAAAGAACGCAAAAGCAGATCTTATTCTTCAATATTTAATGAAGAAAACTAATCTTCAAACTGGTTATACCGCTAATATGGTGGCCATTGTGGATGGTAGACCAAAAACTCTTTCACTACTCGACTATATCGACGCTTATATTGCTCACCAAATTGATGTAGTTACTAGAAAAAGTAAGTTTGATTTAGATAAATATTCAAGTCGTTTACATATTGTTAACGGACTTATTTTAGCTTCGCTAAACATTAATGAAGTTGTTGATATCATCCGTAAGAGCAAAGATAAAAATGACTCTAAAGTTAACTTAATGAATCGCTTTGATTTATCTAACGAGCAAGCAGAAGCTATTGTCACAATGCCTTTATATAAGTTAAGTCACACTGATGAACTTATTCTAGAAAAAGAAAAGGCAGACTTAGAAAAATCAATTGCTGACTTAAAAGAAATTCTTGATGATCCAAATAAACTCAACAGAGTAATTATTAAAGATTTAAAAAATCTTTCAAACAAATATGGAGATGATAGAAGAACTCAAATAATAGAAAAAGGCGAAACTAAAGAAATTGATAAACGTGACCTCATTGCTAAAGAAGAAGTTATGGTTGCTGTCAGCTATGATGGCTATTTAAAACGTAGCTCTATTAGAAGTTTCTCTAGTAGTAATGGAGAACTCCCTGGCTTAAAAGACGGAGACATGCTAGTTGGTAGTGGAAAAGCCTTAACAACAGATTATCTGATTTGTTTCACAAATCAAGGCAATTACGCCTCTGTACCAGTTCATTCTTTAACTGATGCAAAATGGAAAGATGAAGGTACACATATTAATGAATTTACTACCCTTGCTAGTGGCGAAAAAATTATTAAAGTCATGGCAATTAGCGAATTAAGAAATGACTTATATTTAGTCATTTTGACTAAATTTGGTCAAATTAAACGCATGGCTCTTTCTAACATTGATGTCATTAAGCATTCGCGTCCAGTCAAATACATGAAACTCCTTCCAAATGATTCTATTGCTGGAGTCCAATTAGTAACAGGGGATAGCGATTTATTAGTTATAACTAATAATGGTAATTGTTCATTCTTCAATGAAAATGAATTATCAATTCTTGGAAATAAAGCTGGTGGAGTGAAATCTATCTCTGGATTAGGAAATAATCAAATGGTGGGCTTATTAGCCTTTGAAAAGGAAGAAAAGTCCAAAATTATATTATTTACTAATAAAGGACACATGCGCGTTACAGACATTTCTAAATTCTTTAAAACAAATAGATTAGGGAAAGTGCAATCCATCATGCAATCCTTTAAAGGTGATCCACATAGCATTGTTAGCGTCTTTAAAGCAAAAAGAGATGAAAGTTTAAATATAAATTTATATTTAAATGATAGAACTAACAAAATTATTACAGTGGATGATTTAAGAAACACTGAAGCTCAATACGCTAAAAAGAATATTGATGAGATTACAGCAAAACAACATATTGCCTTTGTATTTGATTCAGAAGTAGTTATTGTTAATAAAGATATTATTTCTCATCCTGTACCAATTAAAGAGGTAAAGGAAGAAGAAAATACCGAAGCTGAAGTTGTTGAAACAGCGGAAGTCGAAGACACTAAGCAAGATAAAGAAGAAGTGAACTTCGAACAAATCTCAATATTCGATGATTTAGATTAAATATAACATAGTTATATATAACAATAAAATAGTTAGAAATTAGTAGTTAATTAGTATATATTGATTAACTGCTTTTTTCTTTATAAAGAAATGAGAATTGTGCGTTTTTTTATAAAAGTCTATTTTTATAAGACTTTTTCGTATAAACTATTTATTGAGGTTTTTAATGTTTAAAAAATTCATCCCGTTTGCTCACGCTAAATCAATTTATGAGATAGATCCTGAATTCTTTGTGCGTAATGGTGTTAAAACGTTGTTTGTGGATTTAGATAATACACTTGATAGTTATAAGTCTAGAGAGCCAAAAGAGCATACGATTAATTATATTAATAAGTTGAAGTTTGCTGGCATTGAACCCGTTATCATATCAAACAATAAACCTCATCGTGTATGCGGCTTTGCTGATAAGGCTGGTATTGAATACCTAGCTAGCGCTCATAAGCCCGGTGCGAAAAGAATTAAACAAGAAATAACAAGACGTGGTAGAACTAATGACGAAGTCATGCTGGTCGGCGATCAGATGATGACGGATGTATTGGCAGCCCACAAAGCTAAAATTCGAGTTGTCCTAACTGAAAAAGTTGTTAAGGAAGACCAGTGGACAACACATATCAATAGGCTATTTGATAGGCCTATTAGAAGATATCATCGTAAAAGAGGCAATCTAAAAGATTGGAGGAACATATAATATGGCAAATGCAAGAAGAGTAATTAGATGTCAAAGCTGTGGAGCAATTCTCCAAACTGAATCTAAAAGTAAACCTGGCTTTATTTCTAAAGCCGTTATTGAAAGTGGAGTTCCAAGAATTCCTTATTGTAACGTATGTTACGAAAAGATGATTGCCCTTAATAGTAGTTCCCTTGATCATGAAACTGATAAGGATATTTTAAAAATCCTTAAAGATGCGGTTGCTACAGATTCTTTAATTGTTTGGATGGTTGATTTATTTACCTTTAATGGAACATTAAATCCTGATGTTGTTAAGCGCGTTAAGAAATTAGATGTTGTTGTTATTGGCTCTAAAAGAGATTTAATGCCATCTGCTGCAACTGATGAAATGCTTATTAGATATATCGATGAAAGATTTGCTGATGTAGGGATTAATCCAATTAGCATTGATCTTATTGGTAGCGAAGATTCTCTTGATATTAAAGAGAAACTTACAAAACTTGGAGAATTAAGAAAAGGCAGAGATGTCTATTTAATTGGCGAACTTAATAGTGGTAAAACAACATTTGTTAACAAGATGTTAAAGGACTACAAAAACAACACTAGATGGCAAATTAAGTCAGAATTATATCCAGGAACCAATTCTAATGTATTAGAAATTCCTTTAACCAATTCTTCGTTCTTTTATGAACTTCCAGATTTAAGCAATAACACTTCGGTGTTTTCACGTGTTGAAGCTAGCGTACAAAGAATTATTACTCCAAAGAAAGAAGTTGTTTTCAGTAGAAAATTTATAGGAGCAGGATCATCAATTGTTGTTGGTAATTTAGCGTGCTTCTCTATCATCCGTGGACATCACACATCTGTTCGTGTATTTACAGGCGAAAAGGTTGAATTCAAAGTTATTGACACAAACAAAATCGATGATTTCCTTGCAAACAATTTAAAGAAAAAATCTTTAAAACCAGTATCTGAAAGATATACATCTTTTAGAGATTACGATATGTTTGAATATGATTTAGAATCAGATGATTTAAGACATGATATTTCTGTTGAAGGATTATGCTGGTTCTCAATTAAAGGTAAAGGCCAAACAATCCGCATCCTTTTACCAAAAGGTGTTGCTGTTAAAGAATCTTTATCAAAGATTAGGTAAGTAAATGTTAACTCAAAATCAAAAGAAGCAATTAAAGACTTTAATTGTTCAAGATAAGACAAAATATCAAATTGGAAAAAGCGAGGTCACAAACGCTCTTTTAGATATGTTAGATAAGGCTTTGACTGCTAGAGAACTTATCAAAGTTGAAGTTTTAAAATCTGCGACTACTCCAATCATGGAATTAACTCTTGATTTATCAAGCAAGTTACACGCTGAAGTTGTTCAAGTTGTCGGAAGAGTAATAGTGTTATATCGCAAAAATAAAGAAAATCCAAAAATCAAACTTTGCAAATAAAATGAAAAATATCGTCCTCTTTGGTGGTGCATTTGATCCAATTCATAATGGGCATATAAATATGGCCAATCAAGCATCAATCCAGTTAGATGCCGATATTTTCTTTATTCCGGCAAAAATTTCTGTGTGGAAAAAAGAATCTGCACCAATTGAAGATAAAATTAAGATGGTGGAACTTGCGATTAAAGATAATCCTAGGTTTCATTTATCTAGATTCGAAGCTGATTCTAAAGAATCAATAAACTATTCAATCAATACCGTTAAGCATTTTAGGAAAGAATATCCTGATAGCAACCTATTCTATTTAATCGGCACCGATCACGTTAACAGTTTCCATAAATGGAAAGACGCTAAAGAACTATCAAAATTAGCTAAAATTATTTATTTTAAGCGCCCAGAAATGGTGGTGGATTTAAATAATGTCAAAGAATATGAAATGGTGGAGATTAGCGGATTACTAAACGACGAATCTTCAACCGAGATTAGAGAATTAAAATCCTTGGATACTCCTGATTTAGTTATTGATTATATAATCAATAATCGCCTATATTTCATGAAAAAGATAGCTTCTTACATGAGTGAAAAAAGATTAGTCCACACAATTAGCACAGCAAAACTTTCATATGAGATAGCTTTAGCAAATAATCTTGTAGACGCAAAGAAAACACTTATTGCAGCCCTGTTACATGATATTGGGAAAGAAATGCCAATTAGCGAACAAAAGAAGATTATGGAATCATATTTCAAAGAATACATTGATTATCCGCCAATCATTTATCATCAATTTATTGGTGCATATCTAGCAGAAAAAGACTTTGAAATTACAGATCCAGTGATTTTAGATGCGATTAAGTATCACACAACGGCAAACTCTAATATGTCTGATGTAGCAATTATTGTACATTGCGCAGATAAAATAGAACCAACAAGAGGATTTAAGTCTGAAAATCTAATAAATTCACTAAAAAGTAGTTTAAAAAATGGTTTTGTTGATGTCTTGCATTCAAATATCGAATATTATGAAAGACATGGCATTGATTATAGAAACGATTTGCAGATGGCTTGTCTTAATCAATATTTAAAATAATAAGAATAAGCATTAATTTATATTGATCCGCCATTATGGTGGATTTTTTCTTGATAATGACTACTTCGCATAATAGACATTATGTTAACTAAAATAATAAAAAAGTATGATTTAATCTAAATAAATATTTTTATATATTTGTAGATTTATTCTATATTTCTGAATTTCTTTAATAAAAATAATCCACATTTTTGTGAATTATCCACCTACTAATTATCTACTAATTTTATTATTACACCACTAATTTTAATGTTTTGCTTACTTGCGTGATTTTCTTTTCTTTTACCATTTTTGTTATTGTTCTACTTAAAGATTCACGCGTTAAATATAACTCATTTGCCAGCTTTGTTATTGATTTATATGTTATTTTTCCTTTGTTAAATGTAAGATAATAAGCCAATCTGTCTTCTGCACTACTAATTGTTAATAATTTGATCTTAAAATTTAAGTTTTTTGAAAAATCTGATTGTTGAGTCAAATACAAAACTAATAATTCATCATCTTGTTTTAGCAATTTTAAAAGATTTTCTCTATTTATAAACCATATTTCTGATTGTTTTTGAGAAATAACATCTCCTCTGTATCTTGGCGTTGAAGAAAAAACGAGGTTGTTGCCAAACATCTGACCTTCTTCTAAAACGTTATATGTAACTTCTTTTCCGTTTGCAAAATATGATTTAATACTTATTTCCCCGCTTTTAACAATACCAACGGAAATGCATGTATCATTTTCGAAGAAAATAGTCTCTTGTGTCTTGTATGTCCTTTTCTCTAGGTATTGAGGGTATTTATTTAGTAAATTAATTAGATTATTCATTTTCGTGATTCAAATCACATTTATTATATCTATTTTTATATAAAATAACAATCGAGGTATTAAACTATGAAAAAAATTACACTATTGATTCCAACAATTGCATTAATTGCCAGCTGCGGAGGTACTAATCCTTCTTTAAGACAAACTGATTTAAAAATTATTTCTCCTACAGGAGCTCCAGCGGTATCTATGTATAACTTTGTTAATGGACTCCACACTGTTTTAAAACCTGCCGCTGAATTACTTCCAGAATTTGGAAAAGATAATTATGACATTATTGTTGCTCCTGCTAAAGGCGGATTAACAAAGATTGTTAAGGCTAACGCTAATTATCAAATGGCTGCGGTCGTTACCTTTGGTAACTTTGCTTTAGTGTCTACTGGTAAAGATGATAATAACACCTTAGATGCTGGCGACAACGTTTTAATTTTCCAAAAAGAGGATATCCCTGGCTCTGTATTTAATTATTTATATGGTGATTTAGGATTAAATGTCTATGATGTGACGGACGTTTCGGCAACTGTAGGACCATTAAATACTAGTTCAATCACTATCGGTTCGGATACCATTGAACTTGATTATGTTTTCTCTGCTTATCCTGTAATCAGCAATGTAAAAAAGACATCTCAAGTTGTTGAAAAAGCCTCTAATGCTTTCGCTAAAAAGACAGGCGGAAAAAGAATTATCCAAGCAGCAGTTTTTATTAATAAAAACTTAAGCAAGGAAAAAGCCGATAATTTCTTATCGCTATTAGAACAAGATATGACTTCTGCTGTAAGCGATCCAAACAATATTGTTTCGACTTTTAATTTGTTCGGCGGAGAATCTGAACAAAAGAATATGTTTGGTGTCGCTGCTAGTGCTGTTTATGATGCGATGAGCGACAAAAACGGCCTTGGTTTAGGTTATCAAAGAGCGAAAGATGCCAAAGATGAAATTAACTATTTCATTAATGACATTATGAAATCAGGATTGGAGTTAGATGAAAAAGTATATTACTAATCGTTATACTTTAACTGGTCTAGGCATACTTTTGTTCTTTTTGCTGTGGTATTTGATTTATATCATCGCTGGACAAAACATTTATGTTTTTCCTGGTCCACTATCCACAATTAAAAGATCGTTTGAATTATTTGGAGACGCTTATCTATATAAATGCATATGGGGCTCTTTATACCGTATGCTAATAGGCTTTGGAGTGGCCTCTATTGTTGCTGTTTTTATTGGGATGATTGTTGGTAATCACTTAAAACTAAAACACGTTTTTAATCCAACAATGATTGCCTTAAGAAGTATCCCTACAGCAGCGATTGTCTTCTTGCTGTTACATTTAGCAGGTTTTGATAACGCCTCTCCTTATGTTGTAGGAGTAATTGTTTTCCCTATGGTTTATGAAGCCACTGTTAGTGGATATCAACATATTGATAAACAAGTTTTAATGGCGATGAAACTTGATAATAACACAAGATTACAAAAGAATTTTAAAGTCAAGCTTCCACTAAGCATGCCATATATCGCAGTTGGTCTAACAACTAGTTTTGCTCTATCTTTTAAGATAGAGATTATGGCAGAAACATTAACTTCCACTAGCCAATCATATGGTTTAGGAAGAGCAATCGCGGTTGAGTTTGCTAATCAAACAGATGGTCTAATCTCCACTTTTGCTTACGCTTTTATCGCCATATTAATAATGCTTATTGTTTCACTTCTAGTATTTATTTTAAAACGCGCCTTGCATATAAAAAACCCAGATGAGAATTAATCATCTGGATTATTTTTTGTTGCTATTTTTTAAGAACTTCCACTATTGGCTTACCAACTAAATTGGTTGGCATTTTAAGATTAAAGTTTTCTAGAATTGTGGCGCCAATATCGCCAAAGCATTCTCTTTCTTTTAAATATTTTCCGTTTTTAATGCTTGGAGAATACATAAGTAGAGGAATCTTTTCTCTAGTGTGATCAGTTCCTGGCCAAGTTGGATCGTTACCGTGATCTGCGGTGATGATTAATAAATCATCATCTCTCATTTTAGAAACGAATTCACCAACTCTTTTATCAAATCTTTCTAAAGCCTCTCCATAGCCAATTGGATTTCTTCTATGACCGTATTCACTATCGAATTCCACTAGGTTAACAAAACACATTCCGGTGAAATCATGATGTAATAATTCATCAATAGTTTTATCCATGCCGTCTTCATTAGAAACGGTCTTTTGGGTTTTACCAACTCCATAGCCGTCAAAGATATCACCGATTTTGCCAACACAGCTAGTCATAAATCCGTGTTCTTGCATGACATTCATTACTGTTGGTAACGTTGGTTTTAAAGCTAAATCATGTCTATTAGATGTTCTTTTGAATGTTTCTGGGGTTTTGCCAACATATGGACGGGCGATAACTCTTCCCACCATCCATTCTGGTTTCATACAGATTTCTCTAGCTATTTCACAGCATATATAAAGTTCTTCTAAACCAGTTACTTCTTCGCTTGCAGCAATTTGAAGGACTGAGTCGCTAGATGTATAAACAATAAGAGAATTATCTCTTATTTGTTCTTCGCCTAATTGTTTAATTATTTCTGTACCGCTAGCAGCGCAGTTACCAATCACTTTATGTCCGGTTTTCTTTTCTAATTCATCAATTAATTCTTTTGGAAAGCCAGTATCTGTAAAAGTCTTAAATGGAACTTTAGTATAGATGCCCATCATTTCCCAGTGTCCTGTCATAGTGTCTTTACCGTTAGATACTTCTCTACTACGAGCAGCAAATGCATGCGGATGAGACACTTTTTTAGTTCCTTTAACATCGGTTAAGTCTGCAATACCCATTGCCTCCATATTTGGAATATGTAATCCATTAGGCATCTTTTCAGAAATATGAGCAAAGGTATTACTGCCCCAATCACTATGTCCGGCATTGAAAAATTTATCAGCATCTGGTTCATAACCGACGCCAGCTGAATCAGCGACGATTACAAAAATTCTTTTATAAGGATATGACATATATTTCTTACCTCGAAACTATAATATATTATTTTTTGTTAATAAACAAATCATATGCACTAATAATTCTATCCTTAGAAACATGTGTATAAATTTGTGTAGTAGCGATATTAGCATGCCCTAACATTTCTTGTACTGTTCTTAGCTGCGCTCCGCCTTCTAATAAGTGAGTGGCAAAACAGTGTCTTAAGGTGTGGGGGGATATCTCTTTTTCAATACCAACTTCAGAGGCATATTTTCTGATTTGCTTAAAGAAATAGACTCGACTTAACGGCTTACCTTTCTTATTTAAGAAAAGATATTTAGAATCTGCTCCGTGGAATTTTCCTCTGACTTGATTAATGTATTTAACAACATATTCTAAAGCAAAGTCTCCCATTGGCACTTTTCTTTCTTTGGCGCCTTTACCAAAAACAATCACGATCCCTTTTTTAAGATTAATATTGGCTTTTTCTAATTCTAGTAATTCAGAAACACGAAGCCCACTAGCATACATTAATTCCAACATCGCCTTGTCTCTTATGCCACTAGGAGATTTCATGTTTGGAGCATCAAGTAGCCTTTCTACTTCCTCAACTGATAAATAAGTTGGAAGAATCTTTTCCTTTTTTGGACCTTCTATTTCAGGAATCTCATCGTTATAATATCCATCTTTTTTTAAAAAGAGATAAAAATGCTTAATAGAAGCCGCTCTTCTTAAAGTGGTTGATGGTTTTCTACCAAGACTTGCTCCATAAAGCATAAAAGAATTGATGTCATAAGGATTTAAGTCTTCGGTGTCTTTCTTGTCCTTAAAGTATTTAAAAAACAACTTTAAATCTGTTAAATAAGCATCAACAGTCTTTTTTGATAAGCCCTTTTCTACTAGTAGATATTGGGCGAATAGATTAGTAGCGTCATTTATTTCCATTTTTTACTTCACTCGCTCTTTTTAAATTTGCGCCTTTATAGCGACGATTTAAATCATTGATGATTAATTTAGTGCGATTCTCTTCTTCGTGTCTCTCGTAGTCAAATAAGGTCATTTGGATGGAAGAATCTTTAATACTGACAAGGTTTTGAAGCGTAACCCCAATAGCTCTTACGGTTAAATCGAGAAAATTACGTTCATAAAGTTTTAAAGCGGCATTAAGAATGTCTTTGCTGTCATTGGTTAATTTTTCTAGAGTCATCGATTTATTACGTGCCTGATAATTAGTGTCTCTTGCCATAATTTGAATGGTGTTTCCAACCATTGAATCTTTTTTAGCGCGCATTGATACTTCTTCAGCAAGCATCATAAAAGTTTGTTTGATGACTTCAAATTGGTTTGTATCACTTTTTAAAGTTGTGGAATTACCCACTGATTTTGGATTTTCGTATTCGGTAATAATCTCATCCGACCCATAACCATTAATCCATAATTTTAATTCATCGGCAAATTTGCCTAATATTTTTAATGTTGCTTCATCATCGTTATTTAGTCTATTAGCGAGATCACCAATTGTTTTTACTCCAATATGTTCTAATCTAGGCGCTGTTTTCTTTCCTACGCCAAACATATCTTTAATCGGAAGTGGGTATAAGATATTTTTAATATCTTTTCTTCTAATAATTGTGACTCCCATTGGTTTTTTATAATCACTTCCCATTTTCGCTAAAAATTTACATGGGCCCACTCCAATTGAGCATTTAAGCCCAGTTTTTTTATATAGATCTAGTTGAATTGATTTGAAGTATTCAGTGACATTTTTCTTTCCTTTAACAGCATCAGTAAAGTCTGCAAAAAGTTCATCAATAGATGCTGATTCAACTTTTGGAGTAATACTTCTAATATAGTTTTTGAATTGATGCGATAAAGTGATATAAAAACGATAATCAGGTGGAACAATCAATAAATTAGGACATAACTTAACAGCTTTGTTCATTGGCATCGCACTGCTAACACCATATTTTCTTGCTTCATACGAGCAAGTTGAAACAACACCGCCTCGACCTAAGTGGCCTATCGCTACTGGTTTATTTTCTAAAGACGGGTCTCTAATTTCTTCTGCTCTAACAAAAAAAGCATTTAAGTCAATATGGACAATTACTTTCGCCATATTTTCATTATAAATGCATTCTTAGATTATGTTAACTAATATTTAGATTAAATCGATAATATTATCGATTTTTAATCCGAACAATTCCCTTTGTTCGTCGATTGTTGCTTGTTTAACAAATTCCGTTGGAACAGTTTTAACAATAACTTTTCCTTGATAACCTAAAGCCATTAATCTACTTTCTAATGCATTAGCAAAGCCTTCTTTAGTAGCGTAGGCATTATAAATAATGACTTTTTTGTAGTTAAGAAGTTGCAAAACCTTAGTCTCATCCATTGGTCTAATGTAGATTGCATTAAATAAGGTGACATCTTTATCTAATTCTTGGATTTTCTTTTTTAAATCAACAGTAATTGGTCCAATTGAAATAATTGCAGTGTCTTTACTCCTACCTTCTAATTCTACTTTCCAGCTACCATAAGGAATCTTTTTTACTCCTTCGGTATTTACTGAGAAAAATTCTCGTGGATATCTAATGGCAAATGGTCCGTGATTACAAAATGATTCTTTCATTAATGAAAGAGCTTCGTTACTTCTGCTGGCCATAGCGATAGTAACATTAGGAATTGTATATAAGAATGCTTCATCATAAATTCCTTGGTGAGTTTCTCCATCGTTTCCCACTAATCCAGCACGATCAATTAAAATTGTGCAGTCAAAATTCATTCTAGCGACATCATGAGATAATTCATCATAGCTTCTTTGTAGGAAAGTAGAATAAATGGAGATCACTGGGTGAATTCCACTACTAGCTAAGCCACCCGCTAAAGTAAAAGCGTGTTCTTCAGCAATTCCAACATCGATTGTGCGATTAGGGAACTCGGCAAACAAAGAATCTAAATCAGAACCATGTTCTGTAGCCGGAACAACGGTCACAATATTTTTATTATTTGTCATTTCGTTCTTTAATAAGAATTTATATTGTTCACTCCAAGAGACAACCGCATCCTTAGTTTTGATTTCTCCGGTAGCAACATCAAACTTAGAAACGCCATGCCATGAGCCTTCGACATCGTCTTCAGCGTATTGATACCCCCTACCTTTAATGGTTTTAATATGAACAATAACTGGTCTTACTGTTTTCTTTGCTTGCTTTAATGCCTTTTCCACGTGTCTAATATAGTGACCATCTACTGGACCGATATAATCTAGACCCATAGTATCGAATAAGTTAAAGCCAATAACTTTACGTTTTGTCCAGTTTTTCACTTTAGTGAATTTCACCCACATCCACTTTCCAAATCTTGTTAAGAAAAAGATTTTTCTAAAAGCGTTTTTACTTTTGATATAGAAGGATGAACCGGACATCTTTCTAAAGGCATTAGATAAACCGCCGACTGGCTGAGAGATGGACATTCCGTTATCATTTAAAACCACAATCACTTTATGATTTGATTGAGCAAGATTATTTAATCCTTCAAAAGCTAATCCATTTTGAATTGAAGAATCACCAATAAAAGCCACGACATCATATTTTTCACCTTTTAAGTCTCTGGCAAAAGCCATTCCACTAGCAGCGCTAATTGAAGTTGAAGAGTGGCCAGCTTCAAAATGATCATAAGGCGATTCATTCATTTTTTGGAATCCGCTGATGCCGTCTTTCTTTCTTAAAGTGTCTAATTGACGCCCAGTTAAAAGCTTATATGTATAACATTGATGTCCAACATCAAAGATGATCTTATCTTTTTTAAAGTCAAAAGTTCGACATAAGGCAATTGTGGCTTCTACTGTTCCTAAATTTGCAGATAAGTGACCACCATTTTTACTTGTTATATCTAAGATATAATCTCTTATGTCCGTACTTAAAACATCAAGTTCTTTATAACTCATTTGATTGAGAAACTCAGGACCTGTAATAGTTTTTAAGTCAACGTGTTTAACTTCTTTAGACATAATTATTTTTCAATTTCGATAACCTTTTCGACTTTTTCTTCAGCTTTTTTAAGCTCTTCATTTAAAAGCTTAACTATTTTGTTACCTTCTTCGTATAGTTTAAGACTTTCATCTAAAGAGAGCTCTTTTTGCTGAATTAAAGAAACGATTTCTTTCAATCGGTTTAGTTCTTTTTCAAAATTTACTTCTTGAGCCATAATTACTCTCCTTTGATTTTAATGACTTCACTATCGAAGCTACCGTCTTCTAATATAGTGTGGACAATTTGTCCAGATTTTATCTGCTTAACGTTTTTGATGGGTTTACCAGATTCATCTAAGGATATAGAATATCCTCTAGACAACACTGCTTTTGGATTTAATATTTCAAGCTGTTTAGAATAACTTTCTAATTCGTCTTTTTGACTTTTAACTAAATCTTTAAGTGAATCAGTTAACTCTTCTTTTAATTCATCAAGTTCTTCTTTTTTATCTTCGATAGAATCGTATAAAGCTTGTTCCATTAATAACTTTGACTGCGAGAACAGGTTTTCTAATTCTCTTCTATCAACAGTGGCTAATTCGGCTGCTCCAGTAGGAGTTGACGCTCTTTTATCAGCGATATAGTCAATTAATGTGGTGTCGATTTCGTGCCCTACCGCAGCGATAATTGGCATTTTGCTTCTAGCAACTGCTCTTACTAACTTTTCATCGTTGAAGGCGCTTAAATCTTCGCTTGCCCCACCGCCTCGACCAATAATTAGAGTGTCTAAATCGAATTGTTGAGATTTTTCAAAGGCCTTTAGTAGCCTTTCAGGGGCTTGTTCTCCTTGAACCAAACTTGGAAAGATATATATATCAGCGATCGGATATCTTCTTTTGATGTTGGTAACAATATCTCTAATTGCTGCTCCATTAGGAGCGGTAATCACGCCAATAGCTTTAGGATAGATATTGATTGGTCTTTTTCTTGATTCATCGAATAATCCTTCACTAGCGAGTTGTTTCTTAAGTTTTTCTAATTCAATTAATTGTTGTCCTAATCCCACTTCTTCCATTTCATAGATATTGAGATTGTAACTTCCTCTAGGGATATAAGCATCAACACTAGCTAGAACAATCACTTCGTCTCCATCTTTTGGATTAAATGCGATACGCTTCGCGTAATTATTAAACATTACCGCACTAATGACAGAATTTTGATCTTTGAGTGAGAAATAAAGATGACCGCTTGGATATGCTTTAAAGTTACTTATTTCCCCTTTGACGCGAATATATTTAAGCTTCTCATCATTATTTAAAAGGCTCTTGATGTAAGAGTTCACATCGCTAACTAAAACAACAGGAGCAGATTCAAACATTATTTCAAAACTCCTGAATCTAAAATGCCATTGATGAATTTTGCTTGTTTGTCGTCAATATACTTTTTTGCTAATTCAACAGCAACATTAATAACCACGGCTTTATCAGCTTTTTCTATAAAATAGAAATGTGTATAGCTCATTAATAAAATTGCCTGGGTTAATAAAGGAAGTCTTTCCCATTTCCATTTTTTAAGGAATGGAGCATAGGCTAATTTTATTTCTCCATATTTTGCTAAAGAAACCATTACTGAATCAACAACATAAGGCGGAACATCTTTGAATTCGCATTCGCATAAACTTGAAAGAACTTCTTCTGCGGAGCGATTAACTTGTTTTTCACCAAAAGTAAAATCGGTAAGCTCATTATAGATAGCCACCATAATTATGTAATGTTGTTGATTTCTAGTAAGTTCCATATTAATAATCCTATGACGAAATTTAATTAATTAAATTTATTGACAATTGATTCACAAAGTTCGACAAGATGGTCGGATGTGAAATTGAAATGAGAAATCACATCTTTCGCAGGTGCGCTAGCGCCAAACTCATCTAAGCCCATGTGATATTTAGACCACTTGCCCCAGCCAAAGGTTGAAAGCATCTCAACTGATACTCTTCTTTCGCTTGGTAAGAGTAAAACTTCACGTCTATAATCTTTTTCTTGTTCGGCAAAAATTTCCCATGAAGGCATAGAAACAACACGAACATCAATTTTCTTTTCTAATAATTTCTTTTGAGCTTCAATGGCTAAAGAAACTTCACTACCAGTAGCGATTATGACTAAATCAGCACGTTTAGCTTCTTTAGAAACTACATAAGCGCCGCGTTTAACACCTTCAGCACTGCTGCCTTCTAGTAAAGGAAGATTTTGTCTAGACAAAATAAGAGCAGTTGGAGTTTTAGTGCTTCTTAAAGCTTCTCTCCAGCAAGCATAAGTTTCTCTTTCATCTGCAGGTCTAAGAACCCTAACATTTGGAATAGAACGTAGCATTGCAAGTTGCTCAATTGGCTGATGGGTTGGACCATCTTCTCCAACAGCAATACTATCGTGAGAGAATAAATAAATGCCTGGGAGGTGAGACAATGCTGCCATTCTAATGGCAGGTTTCATATAGTCTGAGAAAACAGCAAAGCAGCCAACATAGCTTCTAATTCCTCCGTGAAGTAGCATACCATTTTGCATACATCCCATTGCGAATTCTCTAATACCCCAGTTGACGTTATGACCTTCACGATGTTCTGGAGTGAAATCCACTCCACCATTTAATTTGGTCATCACGCTACCAGCAACGTCAGCGGATCCACCAACTAGCATTGGTACACTTAACATATAATCATTTAAAGCTTTTCCGCTAGCGACACGAGTACTTGTAGAACTGCCTTCGACAAATTCTGGCATTTCTTCTGGTAAGTATTTAGATACATCTAAACCTTCTAAAGATTCAAATCTCTCAGCTTCAGCTTTGTGGTCTTTGCGATACTCTTCAAATGCTTTCTTATATTCTTCGTGAGCTTTATTTCCACGAGCCACAAAAGTTGATTCAAAGTGTTTTCTAACTTCTTCAGGAACAAAGAAATCTTCGTGATCAAAGCCATAAACTTCAACTTTTGCATGTTTTCCGTCTTCTACACCTAAAGGTGAGCCATGGACTTTAGAGGTTCCTTGTTTGGCGCTACCAAAGCCAATAACAGTATGAACCATAATCATCACTGGCTTATCCTTGGAAGATTTAGCTTTTTTAATAGCTTCATCGATAGCATCGACATCATTACCGTCTTTAACTTCTAAGACTTCCCACTCACTAGCTAAGAATCTATTTTTTACACTTTCAGAGAATGAAAGATCTAAAGCACCATCAAGTGTAACTTGATTAGCATCATAAAATAAAATCAATTTATTTAATTTTTGGTGTCCAGCAAAAGAAATTGCTTCTTGAGATAAACCCTCTTGTAAACAACCATCACCACATAATACATATGTATAATGGTTCATAATCTTTTTGCCTTCTGAGTAATTAGCGGCAATTGAGGCTTCTGCTAGAGCCATACCAACAGCTTGAGCAATACCTTGTCCTAAAGGACCACTAGTTGCATCTACCCCTTTTGTCCAGTGATATTCTGGATGTCCCGGAGTTATTGAACCGATTTGTCTAAATCTCTTTAAATCATCCATACTTACTTCGTATCCACTTAAGTGGAGCATTGTGTAAAGTAGGCTAGAGGCATGTCCTGCAGATAAAACAAAACGGTCACGATTAATCCAATCAGGATCTTTTGGATCAGCCACTAAATGATTTGTAAACAATGTATACAAAATTGGGGCGCTACCGAGTGCCATGCCTGGGTGACCAGAATTGGCCTTGTTAATCATATCAATGCACAAACTTCTGATTGTTGCTACTGATAATTTGTCGATTTCTTTCATATTTTTCTCCTTATTTATGAATAGTTTTTAATTAGTAGTAAATTAGTAATTATATATACTTTGTATATAATTATTATTTCTCGTAATCTGTGACTGCAATTCCAAGTTCTTTTAATTGGGCTTCATCAACAGTATTTGGAGCTAAGGACATTGGACAGACAGCTGCTAGGTTTTTAGGGAAAGCAATGACGTCTCTAATGTTATCAGTGCCACCCAAAATCATTGTTAATCTATCTAGACCAAAAGCCATACCAGCGTGTGGTGGCGTTCCATATTGGAACGCATCAACGAAGAATCCAAATTTTCTTTTAATATCTTCATCAGATAATCCTAAGACTGAGAAAATCTTCTTTTGAACATCTTGGTCATAGATTCTTAAAGAACCACCACCAGCTTCGTAGCCATTAATTACGATATCGTAAGCATAGCTTAAAATCTTGGTTGGGTCTGTATCTAAATATTTAAGATCTTCATCTCTAGGTCTTGTGAATGGGTGATGAGTTGAGGTGATAGCACCATTTTCCACATCTCTTTCAAATAGAGGGAAGTCTACGACCCATAATAAATCATATGTATTAGGTTTAATCAAACCTAGTTGTTTGGCATATTTTAATCTTAACGCACCTAGAAGTGGGCATACACGATTATACTTGCCAGCGGCAATGATAATGATGTCATCATTAACAAAACCTAATTTAGCTTTTAATGCGCTCTTTTCTTCTTCTGACAGGAATTTAACGAATGACCCAGTTAATTCCTCATTCTCAACTTTAATAACGCTTAAACCGCCTAAACCGAACTTTTTAGCTTCTAAAGTTAATTCATCGATAACTTTTCTAGAAGTTGTTGTGGCGACTCCATTAACAACGATTGCTCTAATAGCTTCTACATCTTTAAAACCACCAAATTCGCTATTTGCGAATATTTCTTTAACATCTTGGAGTTTGATATCAAATCTGGTATCAGGTTTATCACTACCATAATTATCCATAGCTTCTTTATAAGGAAGTCTTCTTAATGGCAATTTCACATCATAGTTGATGGTCTTTTTAAAGATTTCTTTAATTAAGCCTTCCATCATAGTGAGGAATTGGTCTTGATCAAGGAAGCTTGTTTCAATATCGATTTGCGTAAAATCAGGTTGTCTATCCGCTCTTAAATCTTCATCTCTAAAACATCTCGCTATTTGATAATAGCGTTCCACTCCGCCAATCATTAATAATTGCTTAAAGATTTGTGGAGATTGAGGTAGAGCGTAGAATTTTCCATGATGTACACGGCTAGGCACTAAATAATCACGCGCTCCTTCAGGTGTGGATAATGTTAAAATTGGGGTTTCCACTTCTATGAAGTGTTCCTTAGACAAATATTCATGGACCGCTAATTTAATTTGGTGACGAATATCTAAATAGGACTGCATGATAGGACGACGTAAGTCGAGATAACGATATTTTAATCTAGTATCTTCTAATGCATCGGTTTCATCAGCAATAATTAAAGGCGTAGTTTTGGCGGTGTTAATAACTTCCACTTTACTAGCGATAACTTCAATTTTGCCAGTTTTTAAATTTGGATTAGCTTTCTCTTTTAGAGAAACTTTTCCAGTTACAGAGATGATATATTCATTACGAATATCAGGAACTTCCACTCCTTCGTTAACTGTGACTTGGATAATTCCGCTACGATCTCTTAAATCAATGAAAAGTAAGGAACCAAGATTTCTTCTTTTAGAAACCCAGCCCACTAATGTGACTTCTTGGCCAACATTCTTTTCATTTAATTCGGTATTAAAGCAAGTTCTTTTCATTACTCTTCTTCCTCCTCAGGATATGACGATTCATATAATTCATCGAGTTTGTCGATTAAATTATCAATTTTTATTGTTTGTTGCTCTTGAGTAGCTAAATCTTTTAACACTACAGACTCAGCCTTGGCTTCATCTTCACCAATGATAACAGCATATTTAGCGTTCTTATTGGTCGCTCTTTTAAACATGTTGCCAAGTTTGACATTGTCAAAACAAACATCCACTTTATAGCCGCCGCTATTTCTTAAAATAACTGCAACTTCTTGAGCATATAAATCTAACGATTTATCTAGCGGCATAATGTAAGCATCTAAATCATAAGCAACATCGTTTAATAATTCGTTATCTTGTAAAACAGAAACAATTCTTTCGATTCCAAAAGAGAAACCAACTCCTGGTAAATCTGGTCCGCCTAATTCTTTCATTAAGCTACCATAATGTCCACCAGCGCCAATTGCACCATAGTCATTACCTTTATTGCTCTTATAATGGAATTCAAATACGGTTTCTGAATAATAATCTAAACCTCTAACTAGTCCTTGATCGATTTCATAAGGAATTTGTAAAGATTCAAGCGCTTCTAATACCGCATCAAATCTTTCTTTACTTTCCTTAGATAAGTAGGCTCCGATTTTCGGTGCGCCATCAATTACTGGGCGATCTTCAGGAACTTTGCAGTCCAAAATCCTTAAAGGATTTAATTCAAATCTACTTTTACAGTCGACGCACATATTGTCGATATACTTAGCAAAATATTCTTTTAAAGCAGTTCTATATGCGTTTCTACTTGCTTCATCACCCAAAGTGTTGATTTTAATTTTGACATTTTCTAATCCTAATGAGGAAAGAATTGTATATGCTAATACAATGACTTCAACATCATTCATTGGAGAATTATGACCAATGGATTCCACACCAAATTGATTGAATTGACGATATCTTCCTAATTGAGGTCTTTCGTAACGAAAGACAGGTCCAACATAATATAACTTTAAAGGTAATTCGTTAGTGGCATAAAGTTTATTTTGTACCACTAAACGCATAATACCGGCAGTAAATTCTGGACGCAAAGTTAAATCACGTCCACCTTTATCGGCGAAAGTATACATTTCTTTTCTTACAACATCGCTAGATTCTCCTACCCCTCTAACAAATACAGAATTGTATTCTAATACAGGTGGTCTAACACCTTTATAGGCGTAGATCTCTGCGATGGATTTCATTAAGCTTTCAACTTTTTCATAAGCGTTGTTCTCATCACCAAATACGTCATGAGTGCCTTTGACATTTTTGATTTCTTCCATCTTTTTCCTCCTTAATGAATGACTCGTTTGACGTCATAGACGCCTCTAATATTTAATATGATATTAAAAATATCATTTAATCGTTTTGCATCACTTACATAAATTGTCATATTAACATTAACAAGTGAAGTGTTGTGCTTTTGAATTTGAGCATAAAGACTACTGATAGTGACTTTGGCACTACTCATAGTGTTCATAATATCGATTAATAAGTTAGGTCTATCATTTGCTTCAATTGATACATCAACCGGATAAGTTGCGTATTCAATATCCTCTTTCCAATAAACATCAATTAATCTTTGATTTTCATTAGCGATATTTGGACAGTTCGCTCTATGAACAGCGATCCCTTTACCTTTGGTTACATAGCCAACAATACTATCTCCAGGAATTGGGGTGCAGCAATTTGCTAATGAAATCGCAATATTATCCGCGCCTCGACAATATACTGGAATGGATTCGCCAGTTCTATTTCTGGCTTTGCCAGTTGGTAAGGTCACTGGTTTTTTAATATCTAAGAAGTTAATTATTGCGCTAGGAACTGGTTTTCTATTGGATATGCCAATAAATAAATCGTCAACTGTTTCGCATTCAAATTCTTTTAAAACTTTGTCGCTAGAAAGCATTTCCATCATTTCAGCTTCTTCAACACCACGATCTTTAAAAGCATCGATTGCGGATTGTTTGCCTTTGGCAATCTTTTCTTCTTTTAATAATTCAGCGTTCTTTTTAGTCAAGAATTTCTTAATTTGGCTTCTTGCTAATCCTGTTTTAACAAATTCTAACCAGCCTTCATTTGGTCCAGGAGAAGATTTGCTAGTTTTAATCTCTACTTTATCGCCAGTTTTTAAAATAGTATTAAGTGGAACCATCACACCATTAACAATTGCTCCGACACAGCTATCACCAACTTTGGTATGAATGCGATAAGCAAAGTCAACTGGTGTAGAGCCTTGCATCAATTCAATAACTTTGCCGTTTGGTGTGAAAACATAGACATTAGCATCGAATATATCATGGGTAAGAGTATCCATATATTCGCTAGCGTTTTCATGCTCTTCACTACTAATAGAGACAAAGTCTCTAAACCAATGTAATTTATTCTCAATTTCTTTTTGTTCTTCTTTTGGATTATATCCAGATTTTTCTTTATAAGCCCAGTGAGCGGCAACACCACTTTCAGCAACTTCGTCCATTTCTTTGGTTCTAATTTGAACTTCATAGAAGTTGCCATCGCCAGAAATAACTGTCGTGTGTAAAGATTGATACATGTTTGGTTTTGGCATTGCGATGTAATCTTTAAATCTACCAGGAACTGGCTTATAAGTTTGGTGAATTAAACCAAGTATTTCGTAGCATTGAATTTCAGTTTCACAAATAATTCTTAAGGCGAGAATATCGTAAATTTCATCAAATTGATGACCTTTTTTATAAATCTTGTCATAAATTGAAGAAATAGATTTCACTCTTGAGAAAATCTCAAATGGAATATTGTGTTCAAAAATAATATCCGCGATTTTCTTTTGGAAAACATCTAATGATCTTCTTAACTTTTTCTCTTTTTGAGAAAGCAATGACACTATTTCTTCATATCTTTCAGGCTCTAAGTATTTTAAACATAAGTCTGCGAGCTCACATTTGATGTTATCTAAACCTAATCTATGGGCAATTGGCACAAATACTTGGCTAGTTTCTTTAGATAAAGCAATTTGTCGATCTGGATTAAGTGAATCGAGTGTACGCATATTATGTAAGCGGTCTGCAAGCTTAATAATAATGACACGGATATCTTTAGCCATGCCGATAAAAATCTTACGGTGATCCTCTGCTTCAAAGTCCTCACTTTCAATCTTTGAGAGCTTTAATCTTTGAATTTTTGTTAAAGCATCAACAATTTTAGCGACTTCTTCGCCCCATCGTTTTTCAATTTCCTCGATTGTGACATCAGTGTCTTCGACAACATCGTGTAGTAATCCAGAAATAATTGTGGCAGGGCCTGTTCTTAAAGAGGCTAAGATATAAGCAACTTCTAAAAGGTGATGATAATAAGGTTCACCGCTTTTTCTGAATTGCCCCTTGTGTTTTTCAATAATAAAATCGTAGGCCTCTTTAATCTTTTTTAGATCTTGAGGCTCAGTGATGTATTCCTTATATTTTTCCTCTAATTGTTCAAAGGTATGTAGAGGATATCCACCATTGATTTTAATACTACTAGTTTTATTCATGTTAATTATTTTAGTCTTATTTATTGCTTTTATAAAGTAATAAAAATCACTTAATAAAAAAATAGAATCACAACCAAGGATTCTTTTTAATGATTATTCAATTAAATTTAAAAGGATATGTAGTATAAATTTATTTGCTTGGAATCATTTCTTTAACAGAAAATTCTAAATAAACATAACCTTTGTATTCTTTTTTATTTATCACTCCAATAAAATCAGCAAAAATTAGGGGTTCCAATTCATCTTTTGGATAGTTAAAATAAACAATTTTTAATTTATTTCCTAAGCTTGTAATGATGTGTTTATGATCTCTAGAATATGTAAGACTATTAATTTTGATATGATTAAGTCTAAATATTGGTGCAGGCCAAGATTCTCCAAATGGTGAAAAAGAATGAACTAATTCATAATTTTCTAATATTAATTCACTCATCCCAATTTCGATAGTTTGATGTTCAACCTTTCTTAAAGGTTTGCATTGAGCTATTTCTTTAAAGCGACGTGCGAATTCATCATAATCTTTTTCTAAAATTGAGCAGCCTCCCGCCATAGAGTGACCACCACTAGTTAATAAAATGCCACTTAACTCATTAAAAGAATCAACGATGTCAAAACCTTCTGGCGCACGAGCGCTCCCTTTTAAATTGCCATCTACTGATTTAGTAAAAACTACAGTAGGAAGATGATATTTATTCATGATTGAATTTGCGACTAAGCCAATAATTCCTTCTTTATATTCACCGATAAGAACAATTGCCTTATCATTAGGAGAAATTTTGCTTTCATCAATTTCTTCTTTTGAAAGAATTTTTCGAGCGTCATTCATCTCTACAATATGAGAAAAGTAGGACAAAATAAAGGTTTTATCATCTGTGACAAAATATTTAACGATTTCATTAATAGAAGTATCTTCACATAATCGACCAATTGAGTTAATTCGAGGAGCGATTTTCATTCCGATTAATTGTTCGTTAAATTCTTCATTGTCTCCTAATAAATCAACTGCTAAAAACTCGCCGTGCTTATAAATATCAAAAACGCTTCTTAATAAATTACGATTATATTCTAATAAAGGCATCATATCGCTAATTAGAGATATAGAAGCTAAGATAGATAAATATTTATCTATTCTGCCTAATAAAGCGATAGAAAACATAAAGGCTGTAAAAGCCCCGCTAGAACTAACTTCTCCAAAATGCGAATAAATTGGATGACATATTGCATCAGCAACAGGCACTATATCTTGGGTTTGATGATGATCTAAAATCAGCACTTTAACACCATTATTATGAAGTAATTCAATCGGTTCAAAAGCGGTAATACCATTATCAACAGTAATGACTAAGTCATAATTTGCATCAACATATTCTTGAGCGTGAATCATATTGATTCCATATCCATCGATATAACGGTTAGGAATGTAATAATCAACAACGACATCTAAATATTGAAACATCTTTACTAAGATTGATGTTCCCATGATGCCGTCCGCGTCATAATCACCATAAATAATGATTTTTCCTTTATTAGAAATCACATCTTTTACCAAACTAACAGCTTTAGCAATATCGTCAAATTGATGGCCGTTACTAAAAGTCTCTAAGGAGGTTTTTGAAGTTATTTTAAGATAATCTTCATAACTTAGATGATAATAGTCTAAAAGTCGTTCTAATAAGGATTTATTCATGTTTGTTAAAAAAGCTACACTAATGTGTAGCAATTTAAATTAATCGTTAATACCAATGAAGATAGCTTCTTCAGGTTCTGCGGATTTTTTAACTGGCTTATTTTTCGCCTTTTTATTTTCTTTTGGTTTCTTATTAACGTTAACCTTGGAGAATAAATTAAATAACCAGTTACATGTTGGGACTATGAGAACTTGGATAATTCCTAAGGCGATAAGTACACCAATAAACATTGCAACGTAGGCGTTTGACATCACTGAAGGAGCAAAACCAAAGAAGTTAATTAAGCAATAAACTCCTAAGACGGTTGTAACTAAAATTGGAGCATAAGCCATCGCAAATGCACGTTTTGCAACATCAGCACGATGTTCTTTGGAATTATCTTTAACTTTATCTTCAAGTAATAATTCTCTTTCACGATTATAGAATTGAATAAGGAACAAGTAGCTAAATAATGAAACTACAGGAACAGCAATGATTACTGAAGCGCTTAAATTTAAGGCGAAATTCAATAATAACATAACTCCGATAGTAATTAAGCTAGCTGCAACAGGGAATAATAATGATGCTAAGCCACGGCTTAAACGGTATCTAAGCATTAAATAAACAGTAACAATTAATAACGCAATAGATGTTCCTAAAATAATTCTTGTCCATTTTGGAGAAGCAGGATTCACTACTGTATTAACTGCTTTTAAGCTCATTTCATTTTTCACAGAGGTTGTAAATGTTGAAGTTGTATTGAAATATTCTTCAAGAACTTCGTTTAAAGTTTGATCGTCAGTTTGGACATAGCCTCTAATTTGTGCGCCTTCTTTACCAGTAAGTTGTTTAGATAAAACTAAGCGGAAATATGTATCAACATAATTATTGGAAATTTCTTCTTCGACCTTAGTTTCGGAAACAGAGAATAAAATTCTCTCTCCCACAAATTCTTTTAAGGTGTAGTAAGTTTCTTCATTTGCTTCATCAATCGCAACATTGGCACTCTTTTCAATTAAGATATTGTCTAAGATAGTGTCTAATGTTGTATCAGTTAAAGGAGAAGTTTCGTCATTAGTAACTAAAATTCTGTTTTGGATATAGACTTCGTTACCTAAAGATTGAACTGATGGTTTTTTGAATAAATCTCCACCTCTAATGCTGCTAAAGGTGATAACACCAGCTAAAGCAAGAACAACTGCTCCTAAAGAAATAATTCCAACTGGTTTTTTCTTTTTGGAGAAATCTTTATCAGCGTATGGTCCATAATATGTTTGTTTTTCTTCGGCCATATGATTTGGAACATTTTCTTTATTGATGCCAAGAAGGTCATATCTACCATTCATTGATGTAGAGTTGGTTAATAACCACATTAATCCTTTTAATCCGAAGATGTTGATTAATCCAGAGATAATGCTACCAATGGCTAATACTGCAGAAAGTGTTCTTAAAGGAGTTCCGCCAAAAGCATAAAGCATTACACCAAGAATTAAGCCCACAACGTGGATATCAATAATTGGTAATAAACTCTTTTTACTTGCTTCAGCGTTTGCTTTCTTTAAAGTGTGTCCTTTATAAGAGTCTTCTTTAACTTTATTTAAATAAATAACTCCACTAACAAGCGATAATAATGTCACTAAAACAACACCAACCACTCCTAAAGAATTATATGCAAGCCCGGTTTTAGCCATGACTAAGATGACTAAGAAAGCTGAAACAAGAGTAGAGGCGATGATGCTAGCGGCGCCAGCCTTATAGAAGAAGACTAATAATAAGCTAACGATAACAATTAACGCAACAATTGCGGTTAAAGTACGATTCCAAACTAGTCTACCAGTATTTGGATTAACAACTTGTTCTGTTTTAGCATCTAAATATTCTTTAGTGCCTTCCGCTAAACCTTTAATGCAGTTGACATCATAGTCAAATGCAGAAGCAGAGAACAAATTCACTAAGTAATCGGCTTGGGCATATGCATCACGAACTTCTTGTGGATCAGCATATCCATTTCCATTAGCGTCTTGGAATCCACAAACTCTAGAGAAGGAATTTTTATTACTATCGTAATATAAACCGGTTTTATCATCATCTAGTTCAAAATCAATAGTTAATAAAGTTTTACTAGATAACTGATTAGATTCACTTAATGTTGTATAAGTGTCTCCTTCTTGCCAGTTATAAATTAAATAAATTCTTCCAATTTGTTTTGTGGTTGCTTCTTCTCCTTCACCTTGGGTTTCTTCTTCAGGTTCTTCAACACAACCTTCGATTAATTCTGGATAGTTTTTGGCTTCTGTATTTACTGGAATGATAACTGTTGGGTATTCGTTAACTGCGTATGATTTGGCATAGGCTGCACCATTACGGAAATCTCCTTCAACAACATCGTTATGCTTATTAACTAAAGCAAATGAACCGCTGAAGCTTAAATAAGAAATGATTTGTTGATATTTTGTCTCGCTTTCTGCTGAAAAGGAAACGGTGATAATATCGTTACCAACAGTTTTGAGGTCGTAAGAAGAAACGTTATATGTTTCTAATCTACTCTTCATAATGTCAGCAACTTCTTTTGCACTATCTTTGGTCAATGCAGCAGGATCTACATCATCATCTGTAGCTTCTCTTTCTCTAAGTTGGAATGTAAAAACACGACGAGTTTTAAATTCGCCATCGGTTGATAAACTTTTAACAACTCCTGGGAAAGAGGCAATAACTGCAACAACAGCAGCGAAGACCACAATAATGTATGCCCATAATCTTCTCATATCTAGATACCTCCAGTAATTTTTAACAGCCTTGCGCAAACGCGCCTATTGAATAAAATACATCATTCACTCACATTATTCAATTATTTATTGCGTACGCGCTATATATGAGATCACAAAAGTGATCCTTGATGGGTAATTTTAAGATGCTTGTAAGCTTTATCGCTTGCTATTCTTCCTCGAGGGGTGCGATCAATAAAACCAATCTGTAATAAATATGGTTCATAGACATCTTCAAGATTCATAATTTCTTCTCCAATAGCATTAGCAAGAGTTTCTAATCCTACTGGCCCACCACGAAATCTTTCGATTAAAGTATTTAAGTAACGAATATCAACATCATCTAATCCAATTGAGTCTACTTTTAATGCATTTAAAGCATTAATTGCGTCATAATGCGATATTACATCTTTATGTTGATAATTAGCAAAATCTCTTACACGTTTAAATAAACGATTAGCAATTCTAGGAGTACCACGACTCCTTTTAGCAATCTCTAATTCTGCGTCTTGATCGATTTCAGTATTTAACACACGTGCAGTGCGTTTAACAATATCTTTGATTTCATCAATTGAATAAAAATTAAGCTTTTCTACTATTCCAAATCTCGCTCTAAGAGGGGCAGATAAATCTCCAGCTCTAGTAGTAGCCCCAATTAAAGTAAAAGGTGGAAGATTAATACTAATGGATTTACTTGCTGTATCTTTATTAATGATGATATCGAATCTAAAATCTTCCATTGCGGAATATAAAGATTCCTCTACTACTCTAGGAAGACGATGAATCTCATCAATAAATAAAACATCTCCTGGCTCTAATTCCGATAAAATTGCGGCGAGATCACCAGTTTTTTCTATAGTGGTACCTGTCACCACTTTAATATTCGAACCCATTTCATGAGCAATAACGTGCGCTAAAGTTGTTTTGCCTAGTCCTGGTGGGCCATATAAAAGAACATGATCAAGAGGTTCGTTTCTATGTAAAGCCGCACCAATAAAAACCTTTAAATTCTCTTTTAAATCAGATTGACCAACATACTCTTTTAAAGTAAGCGGTCTTAAAGAAGTATCTAAAGATTCTTCTTGATTTGGTTTAGCATCTAATAATCTACTCATATTATTTTCTTAACCTGCTTAAAGCAATTCTTAATACATCCTCTGTAGTAGCGTTTGGCTCATTGATGGTTGCTAAAACGCGGTCGATTGCCGCTCCTTTAAATCCAAGGGATTTTAAAGCGTCATACACTTCTTCATATTGTTTTGGATTACCTTTTGAACCTGTTAGTTCGCCTTTTAAATCTAAAATAATTTGTCCAGCAGCTTTTGCTCCTAATCCTGGTAATTTCTTTAAAAAGGCAACGTTATTACTACTAATCGCGCTAATAACATCTTGAGGTGTCGTCGCGCTTAATGCACCAATAACGGTTTTTGGACCAAGACCTTTAACTTTAATCAAAGAGAGGAAAACGTTTCTTTCTTCAACATCAGAAAATCCAATAAGATAATTTTCATCTTCCCTTACAACGTTATAAGTATATAAAAGCACTTTTTGACCAACTTCATAATTTGTGACGTGAGAAACTAAAACTTGATAACCGACGTCATTAACATCGATAACAACACTGTCATTATCAACTTGATGGATTACTCCTCTTAAGAAATAAATCATTTCGTTTACCTCCTTAATTAATAAGTATAAACACTAACATTATTGCTAAAGCAATAACTGATGTAATTACTCCACTTAAAAATACCAAATCTAACTTTTTCATTTGTTTCTTATATACTCCGCTGGAGTTGGGGTTGGTATCCTTTTATGTTCGCTGACTTTATGAAGATGCTCTATTCTTTGAACACTTTTTTCGTCAATCTTCTCGCCTAATAGATATTTATCTAAATCCGCATATTTAACGCCCATTTCTGTTTCGTCAGTTTGTCCTTCGAATAAACCAGCAGTTGGGACGCGTTCTGCTAAATAGTCTCTAATGCCATATAATTTGCAGGCTTCAACAACTTCACCTTTTGTAAGATGGACGATTGGCATTATATCTGCTGCTCCATCACCGTGTTTAGTGAAATAACCTGTATATCTTTCGTCCATATTATCAGTTCCTACTACTAGACCAGACATCTTCTGAGCGTAAGCATATAAAATAGTCATTCTAATTCTAACTTTTAAGTTAGATAAAGTTGCCCTATCTAATTCAATACCTTGTTTTTTAAATTCTTCAACAGTCTTATGGAATGATTCACTGCCATCAATAACTAAATAATTTAAATCTAAATCTTTAGCAAGTTGAGCAGCATCTATTTGATCATTAGGATTAGAATCTATTGGCATATTAATGCAAGTAAAATTTTCTTTTCCTACTGCCGCTTTTAAAATGGCAGCGCATAAAGAAGAATCTACACCTCCAGATAATCCTAAAACGTAATGTTTCATGTGACTATCTTTTAGATAATCAGAAACAAATTTCTCAATAACCTTTAGATATTCTTTTAATTCCATAATTATCGATAGTACTCAAAAGTAAAGTCGTCTAGATAGACGAGGTCTCCATCTTTTGCTCCTAATTCTTCTAATTTATCATCAACTTTAAGTTTTCTTAGTCTTGTTAATAATTTCATCATGCCGTCATCTGTAGAAATGTTAGTCATTCGATAAAATTTAATAATTTTATCTCCAGTAATAATCCAAGTGTTATTGGTTGGATGTTTAATTTCAAATTCTTTTTCTTCTTCTGGAAGAGTATAGACTTTATTTTCTAATTCTTCTTCGTCTTTATCAAATAATGGGAAGGCTGATGTTTTATCAAGTAAATCAGCGCATCGATATAAAAGTTCTTCCACTCCTTCTTCAGTTAAAGCAGAAATTGGTAAGCATTTAACTTTGGTTTTCTTTTCAAATTCCTTAAGTCTATCTTTTGCTCCTTCTTCATCCATTTTAGAAGCTACAACAATAACTGGTCTTTTATCTAACCCAAAACCGTATTCTTTGAGTTCCTTTTGAATAATTTTATAATCGTTTACTGGATCTCTCCCTGATTCTGACATGTCTATGACATGAACAATAATTCTACATCTTTCAATATGTCTTAAGAATTGTAATCCTAAGCCTTTTCCTTGATGAGCTCCTTCTATAATCCCAGGAAGATCCGCTAATACAAAGCTTCGTCCATCTTTAACTCTCACTACTCCAAGATTAGGAATAATTGTGGTAAATGGATAATCAGCAATTTCTGGTTTGGCGCTACTGACAACAGAAAGTAGTGTCGATTTACCAACGCTTGGGAATCCAACTAAGCCAACATCTGCTAAGAGCTTTAATTCAAGAATTAATCTTTTTGTTTCTCCTGGTTCACCGTTTTCAGCGATACGTGGAACTCTATTTGTGGAACTTTTAAAGCAAGTGTTACCTCTTCCTCCTCTTCCTCCTTTAGCAACTTTTAAAGTTAAGCCGTCAGCAGAAAGATCTCCAAGGAAGCGATGCTCTTTTTCTTCAAAAACCATCGTCCCAACTGGAACTTCGATGATCACATCTTGACTATTTTTACCATATTGATTTTTAATTCCACCTTTTTCTCCGTCTTCACCAATGAAACATTTAGAATGGCGGAAATTGAACAAAGTATTAATCTTGCTGTTTGCTTTTAAAATGATAGAGGCCCCTCTACCACCATTTCCGCCAGCAGGTCCACCTTTAGGCACGTATTTTTCGCGTCTAAAAGCGATGGCTCCGTCGCCACCTTTACCACTTCTAACTTCAATAACAGCTCGATCAATAAACATATATTAATATGTTACAATAAAAAATAATAAAAGACCACAATTAATGTGGTCTAATATGCATTTTTAATTTTACTTACTTGTCAGCAACAACTCTGACTTGCTTACGGTCTTTACCTAAGCGTTCGTATTTTACAACACCGCTCACTAAAGCGAAGATTGTATCATCCTTACCAATTTTGGTGTTTTCGCCTGGATAAATTCTTGTACCTCTTTGACGGTAGATAATACTACCGGCATGGCACCATTGTCCATCAGCGACTTTAGCACCTAACCTACGACCAGCGGAATCACGGCCGTTTTTAGTGGAACCAACACCCTTTTTAGAAGCAAAGAGTTGTAAATCTAATTTAAACATCATAATGTGATTCATCCTTTCTTATAAATTTTCGACTCGGACGAAATCTTTTTCACTTTCTTCTACGGTTTTGAATTGAGTCTCAATTGTTCTTAGAACAACTGCATCATAATCACTTGGAATATCTAGGTGTTTGATGTAAGCATGTCCGCTTTCTAATAAGAAGTCATATTCATTATCAGATAAAGCATTCATACCACCTGTTATTATTGCGCTTATAGCAGCGCACACTAGATCTTTTCCTTTAACATCCTTTCCAGAATGTCCTTTAACCTCGATAGAAGTTATCTTTTGAGAAGATTCGTCTCGTTTGATAACTATTTTAATCATAGTTACAATTAAGCATTGATTGATTCAATGACTAAACATGTGTAAGGTTGACGATGACCTAAAGTGCGTCTTTCGTTAGCCTTATTCTTATAGGTGAAAACACGGATTTTTTTGGATTTACCTTGTTTCTCGACTTTAGCAACAACGTTTGCACCTTCGACATATGGGGTTCCAACTTTTGCTTTTTTGTCACAAACGAGGAGAACTTTGTCTAAAGTGACTGTTGATCCGACTTCAGCGTCTAATTTCTCAACGAAGATTCTAGCGCCGACTTCGACACGAACTTGTTTTCCACCAGTTTCGATAATTGCGTACATAATGTCCCTCCTTTTATTCAAATTTCACTAAGGACTCGCTATGAAGGTAACCATAAGGTTTTACAAACCTTTTCTATGCGGTTGTAGCTAGTGAGGCGACAACGTTAGTAAATATAACATAAGTTATAAGCATAGTTCAATAAGAAATCGTTATTTTTTCATTTTTTCTAAATGAATAATAACAGTCCTCTCCGATGATTATATGATCAATTAGAGAAATGTGTGCTCTTCTGCTCTCTTGTTTGATTTCTAAAGTTGAGAGAATATCTTCTTTGCTTGGTGAACAATCACCACTCGGATGATTATGAATTAAATAAAAACTTCTACCGTCAAATTTGGCAATTTCTTTATAAATATCTGCAAAGGAATAATTAATGGTATCACGGCTCCCTTTATATAGAGTGGTCTCATAAATTATGTGCTTATTTCGATTTAAAATGATAAGGATTAATTGCTCTTGACTAGAATAAATAAATTGGTCTTTATATTTATTATATAAATATTCACTGTCTATTTTTGTATTAGAAATATAGTTTTTCTTTTCGCTTACTCTTTTATATAATTCTCCAATTAAAGCAATTTTTAAAGAACCAACATTTTTAATTCCTTTGTTCTTTTTAAGTTCTGAAATTGGAATGTTTAATAAACCTACTAATCCTCCATATTTGCTTAATAAAGATGTGGATATTTCTAAAATATTAGACCCTCGATATCCTTTATCTAATAAAAGGGACAATAATTCAATATCGCTTAAAGAACTAATACCATATCTAAGCGCCTTTTCTCTTGGCCTTTCATAAACTGGTAATTCTTTGATGTTCGCCATTAATTCCAACTAAATTTCCAGCCGCCTGGAACTGTTGCATTACCTTTATCAGATAAAAACATCTTATACACAATAACAGCAATTATCGCGGTTGCTAAAACTGCCATCACAGCGGTCAGAGTGAGAGCTTCACCACTAACTTGTTGTTCCATCTCGGAATCTGATAATAATTCGTATTTCATAATTAAGCCTCCTGAGGGGAAGAATTAATTAGAACAAATCCTACAGAAAGGTATAGATATGGGATAATGTTTAGGTTGGAGTCTAATTTTCTCCCCTCATTATATAAAGAGTGGATTTTTTCGATTTTTTTGCAAAAAAATTTTTAGAAATTGGACCTCAAAAGAAAAGACCTGCAGAGCAGGTCTAGTCAATTAAATTTTTTTCAACTTTTCTTCAAGTTCTTTTAAGTTATCTTGATGAAGTTTGAGTTTTGCTTTTTCTGTTTCTACTTTTTCTTTAGGTGCTTTAGCTAAGAAATTAGGATTATTGAGCATTCCTTCAGAACGTTTGATTTCGCTCTTCTCGAAGGCGATCTCTTTTTCTAATTTATTTCTTGCTTCTTCTTTGGAAACACCTGAACTAATTATCATTGATCCATAGTTATAAGTGAATAAATCTCCAGATAGAGTGCTTAAATCATCTTTAACTTCAAATTCAGAGAAAGTAAATCTATTTAATAAAGTCGCAAAATCGCTACTCACTTTAATTTTTAAAGAGATTGTTAAACCAAGTTTAGCGTTTGGGGCTAATTGGTTAGTGATTTTATAGTTTCTAACATCTCTAATCATATCGAATAATAATTCGATTTCTTCTAAACCATCTTTAAAAATGAATTCTTTTTCCACTTTTGGATATGATTCAAGCATGACGCTTTCTAAGTGATTTGGAAGATTAAGATATAATTCTTCAGCGATAAATGGAGTATATGGATAGATTAATAAAATGATTGATTTTAATGCTTTTAATAAGACGGTCACTGTGACATTTTTAGAAACATCATCGCCATATAGTTTCACTTTGCTCATCTCTAAATATTGTGAGCAGAAATCATCATAAACAAAGTTGTATAAATGGCTACTAGCAGCGTTAAAATCATATTTTTCCATGTTTGCGGTCACATTCTTAATAGTGAGATTAAGTCGAGTTAAAAGCCATTTATCTAAAACTGATAAATTATCTTTTGATAATTTGACTTCTTTAAATCCTTCAGGTACAACACTTAATACATATCTAGCAGAGTTCCAAATCTTATTTAAGTAGTTTGCTCCACTTGCGACTTTTTCTTCGATATATCTCATGTCTTGTCCTGGTGTAGAATTTGTGGTTAAGAAATATCTTAAAGCGTCGACCCCGTATTTATCGATAACATCGATTGGGTCGACCCCGTTTCCTAGACTCTTAGACATTTTTCTTCCAAGTTCATCTCTAACTAAGCCGTGTATGACAACATCGCTAAAAGGCTTTCTATCAGTGATATTTAAGCTTTGGAAGATCATTCTGCTAACCCAGAAGAAAATGATGTCATAAGCGGTTACTAGACAGCTAGTTGGGAAATATCTTTCTAAGTCTTCAGTCTTTTCTGGCCAACCAAGAGTAGAAAATGGCCATAAACCACTAGAGAACCAAGTATCTAAGACATCGTTATCTTGAACATAATTTTCGATATCCTTAGGTGGATTTTCACTGACCAACACTTCACCAGTTACCTTATGGTAATAGGCTGGAATTCTATGACCCCACCAAAGTTGACGAGAGATACACCAGTCTTCGATATTATTCATCCATTGTAAGAATGTATTTTCAAATCTTTGAGGAATAAAATTTACTCTATCTTTACCTTGTTGATTTTTAATCGCTTCTTCCGCAAGTGGTTTCATTTTTACAAACCATTGTTTTGATAACATTGGCTCTACTACACAGTTATTTCTTTGAGAGTGTCCAACCGCGTGAATAATCTTTTCTTTTTTAATAAAGTCTCCACGACTTTCAATATCTTTTAATAGAGCTTCACGACATTCAAAGCGGTCCATACCAACATATTTGCCGCACTTTTCATTCATAGAAGCATCTTTGTTAAAGATTGTTGGCGTTTCTAAGCCATATTTTTTACCGATATTAAAGTCGTTTGGATCGTGAGCTGGTGTACATTTCATTGCCCCAGTTCCAAAAGCAATATCCACATATTCATCTGGAATAATTGGAATAATTTCTCCATTTGCAGGGTTAATGACTTTAGAGTGATGATATTTTAAATATCTTTCATCATTAGGATTAACACAGACACAAGTATCACCAAACATTGTTTCTGGTCTAGTGGTTGCGACTTCTAAATAATCATCACTATCCACTACATGATATTTGAAATAATACATATAGCCTTCATCATCTTGGTGAATTACTTCTATATTACTTAAGGCAGTTTGTTGGACAGGATCCCAAGAAATAATTCTTTCTCCTTGATAAATTAGTCCTTTGTTATATAAATCAACGAATACTTTTCTAACTGCAAGGTTTAAACCTTCATCTAAAGTGAATCTTTCTCGACTATAGTCGAGCATTAATCCCATCTTCGCCCATTGATTATGAATGTTTTCTGCATATTCCGCTTTCCATTCCCAAGCATATTTTAAAAATTCTTCTCTAGAAATCTTAGTGACATCAATACCCATAGAGACGAGTTTGGCCATGACTTTTGCTTGAGTAGCAATACCTGCGTGATCCATTCCTGGAAGCCATAAAACATCATATCCTTGCATCTTTTTATATCGAGCAATGATATCTTGAATAGTTGTATTCCAAGCATGACCTAAATGTAATTTACCAGTTACATTTGGTGGAGGAATGACCATGGAAAATGGATTTTTAGATTTATCTCCAGCGGTAAAATAACCTTTTTCTTTCCAGGTTTCGTATTTACCCTGTTCTACATCTTTTGGGGAATATCTTTTATCTAACATAATGACCTCCTAGAAGCATTTAACTTTTCTTTTCTTTCGACAGTTTTCTATATTTGAGCAATGATAACAAAGTTCGTTATCATTAACTTTATTATCGTAATAATCAAGGATGTTGTTTGTGGTTGTATCAGCGATATTATTCAAGGCTTCTTCAGTCAAGAATGCTTGATGTGATGTCACTAAAACATTTGGCATTGATAGCAAATTTCTAAAGACATCGTCATCTAAAATATGACCTGATTTATCTTTAAAAAAGATATCGCTTTCTTCTTCATAGACATCTAAACACGCAAATCCAACTTTACGAGCTTTAATCTCTTTCAATAAATCTTCAGCGTTAATTAGTCCACCTCTGGAGGTGTTAATAATACCTACTCCTTTTTTCATCTTTTCCATATTTTCGGCGTTTATCATATGGAAATTCTCATTAGTTAAAGGGCAATGTAGAGAAATAAAATCACTATTTCTATATAAAGAGTCTAAATCAACATATTTGATGTCTAAATTTGGGTTAGGGAATTTATCGTAGGCGATAACATTCATTCCAAAGCCTTTGCAAATTTTGATAAATATCTGTCCAATTTTTCCAGTTCCCACTACTCCCATGGTCTTCCCGTATAAATCAACACCAGTTAACCCGTTAAGGGAGAAATTATAATCTCTAGTTCTAATATAGGCTTTATGAATACGGCGATTCATAGTTAATAACATGCTAATCGCATGTTCTGCAACCGCATAAGGGGAATAAGCTGGAACGCGGTAAATATGAATTTTACCAAAGGCTGCATTAACATCAACGTTATTAAATCCAGCGCAGCGGAGAACAATAAATTTCACACCTAATTCATATAGTTTATTGATAACATCTTTATTAACATCATCGTTAACAAAAACACAGACTCCATCGCATCCATTAGCGAGTTGAGCGGTTTCTAAATCTAACTTTGATTCAAAGAATTTGAAATTTATTCCACGTTCTTTTCCATATTTTTCAAAACTAGGAAGATCATATTGTTTGGTGTCGAAAAAGGCTACTTTGATCATTTTGTTCTCCTAAAAATAAAACGTCCTTATTCTAAGGACGCATTTCACGTGGTACCACCTTAGTTCCGATAAACTTGTTATCGGCACTTCATTATCTAAATTATTAGAATCAGTTCTCCTTAGCGACCTTCATTAAGTTCTTCTACTAGGCTTCCACCACTCCCAGCTCTCTATAAGAAGAGGTCTTAATTACTCCTCTAATTCATCGAACGCTCATATTATATATTAACTTTTTATGTATAATCTATAATTTATTTACTTAGAACACTTCTAACCGGTTCTAAAGTTCTTGGCTTCAAGATTGAGGTAAAGATGATTTCTTTTTCATCCACTCCCATTTCTTTAAGCGATTTAATTAAGTGATATTTCTCGCTTTGATTCACTTTGTCAACTTTAGTGAAGATTAATGTGTAGTTGATATTTTTCTCCACTAAGAAGTTAATAATATCAACATCATCTTCGTTTAATTCTCTTCGAGAATCAAGTAACACTAAGACTCGCTTGATTCTACTGGCTTTAGAGAAATAATCTTCCATCATTTCTCCAAATAACTTATCTAAATCAAAGCCGCCTTTAGCAAAGCCGTATCCAGGAGCGTCCACTAAATAGAGTTTATCATCAACATTATAGTAATTAAGTAAACGAGTATGCCCTGGTTTAGAGGAAGTATAGGCTAAAGACTTTTTATTACATAAAGCATTAATTAAAGAGGATTTTCCAACATTAGAGCGACCGACTAAAAGCACCTCTGGGAATCCTCCTTGAGGTGCATTAGCTAAATTCGGCGCGCTTTTCACAAAGCTAGAATTTGAGAAATTAATCATTTTATTCCTTAAACACTACTTTATGAGCGTCATCAACATCTTTCATATATAAGATCTTGAGCGACTCTTTAACTTCGCTAGGAAGTTCATCAACATCCTTTTTGTTTTCTTTAGGAACGATGATAGTTTTAATGCCACTTCTTAAGGCTGCTAGAGATTTTTCTCTTAACCCACCAATAGGCAAGGCATTACCTCTTAAAGTAACTTCACCAGTTAAAGCAATATCTGGAGAGACTGGTGATTTACTTAAAGCAGAAATAATTGCTAAAGTCATTGCTACTCCAGCAGATGGCCCATCTTTTGGTACCGCTCCTTCTGGAACGTGAATATGAATATCATTATCAATAAATAATTGAGGATCGATATGATATTTTTCTGCATTTGCCTTGACATAGTCAAGAGCAATAGTTGCACTTTCTTTCATCACATCACCAAGTTTGCCGGTTAAGACTAGTCCGCCTTTACCTTTAAAATAGGTGACTTCGATAGGAAGAATATCTCCTCCATATTCTGTATAAGCAAGTCCGGTAATAACACCAACTTGTTTTTCTTTTTCTTTTTTAGAATAGTCAAAGACTTCTACACCTAAGTATTCTCTAACCTTCTTTTCATCTATTTCTACATGAGTGATGCTTGGATCTTTAACAATCTGGACTGCCACTTTTCTTAGACAAGAGGCAATCTTTCTTTCTAAATCACGAACACCAGCTTCGCGGGTGTAATAATGTAAGATATAACTAATCGCATCTTCAGTAAAAGTAACGTTTTCAGGCTTTAAACCATTGAGTTCAGTTTGCTTTTTGATTAAGTGTTCAAAAGCAATATGTTTCTTCTCAATTTCGGTGTAGCTAGAAAGTTGAATTAATTCAAGTCTATCTCTAAGAGGTCCAGGGATGTTTTCTAAATAGTTTGCGGTACAAATAAATAAAACATCACTTAAATCATATGGTTCTTCCACATAATTATCGTTAAACATAAAGTTTTGTTCTGGATCCAAAACTTCTAATAGAGCACTTGCAGGGTCTCCTTTATAGCTAGAAGCGAGTTTATCGACTTCGTCGAGTAAAAATACTGGATTAGAAACTCCGGCCTTTCTCATGCCTTGAATGATTCTTCCTGGCATAGAGCCAACATATGTTCTTCTATGACCTCTAATTTCAGCTTCATCAGAGATACCACCTAAAGAACATTTGACAAATTTTCTTCCTAAAGCGCGAGCGATGCTCTTACCTAAAGAAGTTTTACCTGTTCCTGGCGGGCCAAAGAAACATAAAATTGGGCTCTTTAAATTGCCTGTTAATTTCTTAACAGCGAGATATTCAATGATTCTCTTTTTAGGATTCTCTAAACCATAATGATCTTCATTTAAAATGTCTTCGACGTGTTTTAAATCTTCATCATCTTCTGTTTTTTGCCACCATGGTATAGACATTAAAATGTCTAAATATGACAAAATAAGCGCAGCTTCAAGAGATCCTTGAGGCATCATTTCATATTTTTTAATCTCTGATTTGGCTTTGGCTTTGATATTTTCTGGATAAGGATATTTTTCAATCTTTTCTAGAATTTTGTCTGGGGAGTTGCTACCAGAAGTATCTTCTCCTAATTCTTTTTTAATAGCCTTTAGTTTTTCTCTTAAGAAATATTCTTTTTGAGATTTTTCTGTAGATTCTCTTACAGTGTCAGAGATATTTCTTTCGATCTCTTCTTTAGTGTTTTCTCCAGAAATAAAGGCAAGGATATTTTCCGCTAAAACGACTATGTCGTTTGTTTCTAACATCTTCTCTTTAATTTCAATCGGTCCATCAAAGAATCCCGCTAAAGCATAACAAACATCTAACGCTGCAGATTTATCAGCGCATAAGTTCACAATGTTTTTTGGAAGTTTAGAGATGACACTAGGGAATTTCTCTAATTCATGATTAATTGAATTAACAATTGTTTCACTACTTTTTTCATCAATTTGAATAGGATCAAGCATTATTGCTTTAGCAATATAACAATTATCATCCTTATCTAATTCAATATTACTTAATGATACACGGTCGATGACTTCCACTCTTGCTCTTAAACGTTTTTCTCTTTCGGAGACAGAAATAATACGAGCTAAAACACCAGTAGGAAATACATCTTCACTAGTTGGATTTTCAATATCAACTTCTCTTTGAGAAGAAATTAAGATTAAGGAATCTGTCTTGTCTTTACTTGTGCGGATTGCGTTAATTGAAAAATCTCTTCCGGCATCAATAAGTTTTTGATTTTTTGGATAAAGAATCATTCCCTTTGTAATTAATAAAGGGAGTATCAATGAGGATGGGCTAGTTGCCATAGATAAGTCCTCCTTTTAAATTTAATTTAAATTAAGCGTTTTCTTTAATTAAGAATTCTTCAATTCTTGTCATTTTTAAGTTGTGACGGAATTGAGCGTTTTGTTTTTCTAAAGCTTTTTTCACATCTTCAAGCTTCATTTTGTATTGCTCTGCTAATTTGGCGTATTCAAATTCCACATCAGCATCAGTGAGCTCTAAGTTTTCTTTCTTACCAACTTCTTCTAATAAGAAATAGTTAGTGATGTCTTTTTTAGCATCTTTTTCAAGTTGAGCATCAAAATCTTCGGCTTTTTGGCCAGTGAATTGGAGATATTGTTCTAAAGTTAAGCCAGATTGGGCCATTCTTTGTTCCATATCTTTCTTCATGTTAGCGGCTTGTTCCTTAATCATTTCTTCAGGAATTTCCACTTTTGATCCACTAGCGATTTTTTCATAGAGTTTTTCTAAGAATTCTCTTTTAGATTCTTGCTCTTTTCTAGCTTGAATATCTTTTTTGGTGTTTTCTTTTAAAGCCTCAACAGTTTCAACGCCTCTATTGAGTTCTTTAACGAATTCATCATTTAATTCAGGCAATTTCTTTGCTTTCACTTCGTGAACATCGCAAGCAAAGACTGCAGCTTTACCAGCGAGCTCTGGGGTATATTGTTCTGGGAAGGTGACATTAACATCTTTATGTTCGCCAGCTTTGACACCCACTAATTGTTCTTCGAATCCTGGAATGAATTGGTGACTACCTAATTCTAAAGAATAGTTTTGAGCGCTTCCGCCATCAAAGGCTTTGCCGTCTACTGTTCCAACGAAATCAAAGACAACTGTGTCTCCCATTTCGCTTGCACCTTCTTTTAAAACTAAGGAAGCATTTTCTTTTAATAATTTTTCAATTTCTTCGTCGACTTCTTTAGCGGAAACTTTGACTTCCTTTTTACCAATCTTTAAGCCTTTATATTCACCTAATTCCACTTCTGGAGCGGTAACGATAACGAATTTGACTTCTAAATTAGAGTCGCTAATTTTGGTGACATCGACTTGAGGTTGAGCAAATGGTTCAATCTTTTCTTCTTCCATGATTTCTCTATAAATACTTGGTAATAAAGAATTAATTGCTTCATCAAGCATTTTGCCTTGATTAATGTGTCTTTTAGCGATTGCTTCAGGAACATTACCTTTTCTAAAGCCATCAACTTGGACTTCTTTGCATAATTTTTTGGTAGAAGCTTCTTGAGCGTCTTTCCAACTTTTTTCATCCACGACAACGTGAACTTCAACGTGACATGGTTTGACTTTTGTTACTTTTCTTTCCATGAGAATTTTCTCCTTTAAATTTACATGCGTGATAAATTATAAATTAATTAATAATTTAAGGCAATTGAAACACATATTAAAAAATCCCTTTTAAGGGATTGTTTATTTGCTAATTTATATATAAATTAGAACTCTTCAAGCATCTTATCGATTTCTTCTTTAATCTTATTAATCTTTTCTAAATCTAATTCATTTATAAAACTTAATGATGATAGATCAGAATTCATACTTGAAGCATAATCTTTCGCTAATAAATAGAAGGCAGCTAGATATTCTTTTACTGAATAAGGATATTCTTCTGGGTAGATGTATATTGTGTACTGTGAGAATAGCTGAGTAGCGATTTGACTTAAAGTCGAATCTTTAAATTCTTTATCAAAGCCTTTTACCACTCCATCAAATATCTCTCCTATAAACGGAGGAATTAAGTGTTTAGGATTAACTTTAATCTCTTTTCCTTTTTTAACGATCACTAAGTCACGGTCGACTTCTTTTTTTACTAGCATCATAAGGATATAACTCTTTATGACTTCTTTGGAATTAGATACAAGTAATTCCTTTAAAATTGGTAAAAACGATAAGATATCGCGATTCTTAATAGTGTCTAACGCTAATAAGACATCTTCGAATTTATCTGATCTTAGCATTTGTTCTATTTCTTCGTCAGAATAAAACTTATAAGTTGTTTGTTTCTTTTCTTCAGCCTCAATCACTTTTGGCATTTTTCTCAAGATTTCTTCCACAACTTGAGATTGATAAGGTAGGTTATTATAATAATCAAGCACTGTATAGGCCTGTTCAAATCTTCCCAATACGCACAACAAATTTATATGAGCGTTTATTAAAGCTGGTAAATTACTTTCTAGAATTTCTTGATGATCTTGAATAACATATAAAGCATCTTCATATTTCCCTAAAAAGATAAAAGCAGATATACGATAAAATAAATCGTTACTAGAGGTACTAGTCTCGGTTAATTTAAGCACTAAATCATATTGTTTACTGTCTAATAAACTTTTTAAATTATCCATAATTATTTCTTAATTTTATCCCAGTACTCTTTTAGAGCTTGTTCAAATTTATTACTTCCATAGATATAATAATGAGCGTCTTTTACATCATCTGGAAGATATTGTTGTTTAACATAATGATTTTTATAGTCATGAGGATATTTATAATTTTGTCCTTTGTTAAGTTGATCTTCTCCATCAAAATGAGTGTTTTGTAATGCTCTAGGGACTGTAGTTCCTTTACCCATTTGAATGTCTGACACTGCTTTCATATAGGCCATACAAGTTGAATTACTTTTTGGAGCAGTCGCAATTAAAATAACAGCGTTACTTAAAGGTAAATATGCTTCAGGCATACCAATTTGTAGGGCAATATCAACACATGATTTAACTATTGGAATTAAAGAAGGATAGGCTAATCCGACATCTTCATTTACGGAGCATAAAATTCTTCGACAAACTGCTTGTAAATCTCCAGCTTCAAGCATCTTAGCTAAATAGAAAATAGCTGCGTCAGGATCACTCCCTCTAAGCGATTTCATTAAAGCGCTTAAATGATCAAAATGTTTGTCTTCACTTTTATCATAGACAATATGCGCTTTATCCACTATTTCATCGACATCTTTTAATTTGATGGTTTTGTTTCCAGTCGCAAGATAAATAACTTCTAAATTATTAATCGCTTTTCTTACATCCCCATTAGAGGCTAAAGCGAGTCTATCTAGAGCCTCGTCTTCTATTTTAATCTTTTTAAGATTAACAATTCTTTCTAATCCTTTTTTAATTTCATCTTTTGTAACCAATTTAAATTCAAAGACTGTACATCTAGATAGTAAAGCTGGATAAATGTAGAAATACGGATTTTCGGTTGTGGAGGCAATTAAAGTAATTAATCCTTTTTCCACATATTCTAATAATGATTGCTGTTGCTTTTTATTAAAATATTGAATTTCGTCTAAATATAAAAGCACTCCTTTAGAAGCAAAAACACTTTTCGAATCATCGATTACTTTTTTAACATCATCTAAAGATGCGGTTGTGCCATTAAGCTTACATAAAAGCATTTCTGTATTTTTAGCAATGATATTAGCCACTGTTGTTTTTCCAACTCCAGGAGGGCCGTAAAATATCATATTTGGGATATTATTCTTATTAATTGTTTTATAAAAAATAGAGTTTTTAGAAAATAAGTGAGGTTGACCCACCATTTCTTCGATTTTCTCAGGTCTAAATTGTTCAGCAAATGGAACGCTCATATGAGTATTATATTTTAAATATAAAAAAGGAGCAATTAAATTGCTCCAGTTTAATTATTTCTTTTCTTCTTCTTTTTCTTCAAGTGGTTCTAAGCGATCAGGAGAAGCACCACAAATTGGGCAGCTGTCACCTTCCTCTACTTCGATAATTTGTCCACAGACTTTGCATCTATATTTCATAGATTAGAAGAATACGCCACGAGCGGCTTGTTTAATTTCACTACTTGTTGTAAATGGAATTCTGGTGGTATAGCCGTCACGAGCAGCAATATACTTTTTAGCACCCCAAGTTTGGATGTCTCTATTCCACTGCGCAACCGAGTCATTATAAACTTCTCTAGCAGCGGTAATTTCTCTTTGTAAGTAAGAGTTTTGTTGCATGGCGTCAGCAATTTCTCCGTGGGCTCTGAGGTCTGGATAAGCTTCTAAGGAGACATTGATTGCCTTATTAACGCTTTCAATACCTTCAGCGGTGCCGTTTAAGTTACCTGAACTTCTTAACTTAGCAATTTCGGTAAATGTTGATTTATCTAAATCAATCGCCTTGTCTAATAAACGAGCAACATTTTGAAGAATCATTACTCTTTGTTCTAAGAAGTTATCAATTTGAGAAGCATCGTGTTGGATCTTTTGTTGTAACTTTTGGAAGTGTTCTTTAGCTTTAGCTTTCTTATATAACCACACGAGAGGTGGAATAAATAAGAGAATAAAGCCTGGAATCCACACCATAACATTTAGGACCTTAAGTCCTGTGGTCATTTCCACTTTTAGTTGTTTTTCGATGACATTAACGTCGCGGCCTTCTTTATTAACTGGGCCAGTCATTTCATCTAATTCATTAGCCATTATATTTTCCCTCCTATAATGTTTTTTATTATTAATCTTTCTTTACGAAAGAAAATAACCCTTTCTTATATAATACAGTATCCGAAATCTGATATCGAGATAATAATTCTTTATAAGATCCTCCACCATAAGAACTATTAAAGTCAGGCCAGCTTTCTTCTTTGGCTCTACCAATAGCAAATGGTGTGTCTTTTTGAATACGAGTATATTCAATCCAGTGAACTGGAACTTGATGGTATCTGCCATCACCTCCATAAACTGATACATAAGTAACTCGATCAATTCCCTGGAATGAATGAGCAGTAATAATGCATTCATCAACAGTGTCATTTTTCTTTTCAAATCTAGATTTTAAGATAACTCCTAAGCTTCTAGTGGCTGGATGTTTAAATAATTTCCAGTCATGATTATTAGCAGCAGCTTCTGCTTCTGCAGTGGTCACGTTGTGACCAAACTTGCCATCATAGATATATTCTCTAGTCTTATGTTGTTGATATAAAGGAATGGCCACTAAAGGGGCTAAAGCAAAATATATTTCTTTACAATAGCGATCACAATAATCAATAAAGTTTTTGTGACATACTTCGTAATCAAAATGTCTTAAATTCTCTGGTCCATAATCAAGATATTTACTACCTTGAATGTGTCCAGAATGAATATAGTTAAGTTCTTTTCTTTTGGTAAAACTGAAATCATCACCATATCCAACATGCTCTTGGTCTCTAATTAAATTGACCATATTCTTTTGAGCAAGCGGGGTGAAAAGTAAACGGAATTCAGTTTCATTATCTCTATTTAAAGCATTAAATAATGCTTCAAATTGTTCGTTATGTAATCTAGTGAATCCAGCATTACCTTTTTTAAGGTCTTCTTCCACTTTCTTATCTAATTCTTTATCGAATTTTCTAACATATTTCTCTAATTCTTTATCGTCGTCATTTCCATGTCCTGTTGGGCTTCTAGAAAATGAGAGATTAGGAGCAGCTCCGTTACCATAAATTAAAGTAGTTCTAGTGTAATATCCTGGCTCTGGAGCTGTAACATGTGCGGTTAAAACTTGAGTTCTTACTACTGTACGATATCCACCCTTACCGTCACTAACTCTTTCAGTCCAAGTAATGGTTAGTGTACCGGTATAAGTATGGTCATGCATATGTTGATTATATGTTTTTTCAAAGATAAATGGATTACCTAAAATATTGCCAGATTGGACAAATAAAACTGATTCATCAATGTCTGCACTAGTTTCATAGCCATATTTATCATGTAAATAAGAATATTTTTCAGGATCAAATTCTTTATCAAGATCCACTACTGGAGTTGTTTTAGACATTAATGGAACTGCCATATTAGATTCAAATAAACCGTTTAAAGATGCCATAGTGGCTTCTGCTTTTGCTTTATGTTCGTTTGCTACTTTTTGATGTTGGGCAATAACATCATTTAATCCTTTAATTAATTTATTTAACTTCTTAACTAAGAATATAAAACCAATAAATCCACCAAACATCGCGATTGGAACTAAAATAGAAACAATAAGTGGAAATCCAGGAACGACAAAATAAAGTACCACCATCACTACGGCGACAATTAACATCATAATCATGCCAAAAATAGAGAATCCTTTACCTGCTTTTTTCTTTCCAAGATCTTTATTTAATGATGAAATTTTGGCTTGTTCAGCATAATACTTTTTGCAGGCCTCCTTATTGCCTTCGATATCAGTATTTGCCTTTTCCGTGAGTTTTTTAAAATACTCTTCCCCGTTTTCATGGAAAGCATCTTTTAATTGAGTTTTGTAAAAATTAAGGGGTTCTAATAAATCAGAACCTTCAAATGTGGTTTCGTCTTTTGTAAATTTTTCCATATTTTTATTATTTAATAAAATAGGGAAATAGGCAACTAAAATTGCTTTAAACGTTTGAAGTGGTAAAATTATAAATTATGAAAATAAGAGATGACATTCAAAAATTTATATCGACTATTCCAAGTAATATTACTTTAGTAGCCGCCACAAAATATGTCGACTCAAGTGAGATGCGTAACTTATTTAAAAATGGGGTTACTAATTTTGGAGAAAACCGGGTTGATGCTTTTTTAAATAAATATGAAGATTTAAAAGATTTAAACATAACCTGGCATTTTATTGGTCACTTACAAAGAAATAAAGCTAAGGAAGTTATTAATAAAATTGATTATCTTCACTCTTTAGATTCATTAAAACTTGCAGATGAAATTGAAAAATATCGTGAAAGGCCACTACCAACTTTTGTGGAAGTCTCGATTAATTTAGAAGAGAATAAAAACGGGGTTCCTTATTACGAATTAGAAGGCTTTATTAAATCCTTATTAAAATATAAGAAGATTAAGCTTATTGGTTTAATGATGATGACCATTAAAGTTAGTGAAGATAAAGAAAATCAATTTGCAAAACTTGTAGAATTAAAAAAGAAAATTGAAAAAAATCTCAATATCAAAATTCCTTATCTCAGTATGGGTATGTCAGAAGATTATCTAGAGGCTATTAAAGAAGGGGCGACTCATATTAGATTAGGAAGGATATTATTCAAAGAATAATAAAAAAGGAGTTCAATTGAACTCCTTTAAACTTTATAGAAGACTATTTCTTACTTCTTAAGCCCGATTTTAAGTCTCTGATCCAGTTGTGTTCTTCTGGAACATTTTTCTTTTCCACACCATCAGCTTCCATAGCAAGTCTAACTAATTCTTTTGCACGTTTAACTGATAAGTTGGATTTGACTTTTAATAATGCTGGAACTTCTTCGTAAGCGACTTTGTCAGATGCATCCATCACTGGGATTGGTGAATCAACAAAATCTTTTGGTCTTAAGGCAAAGTAAACTTTTAATGTTTTACCAACAAGGGTGATTTTAACATAAGGTTTACGATGTAATCTAAATGTATCACAAGCGATAGAAACACGGGAATTAACGCCGTAACTAAGAATTTCATTCTTAATTTCATTATATTTTTCTTGTAATTCCTTATCGGCTTTTACCATTTTTACCGCAAATGGGATTCTAGGAGCAGAGATTTTCTTTTCTTCTACTTCTTCCACTAATGGAGCTGGTTTAACTTCTTCCACTACTGGAACAGATTTAGCAATTACCACTCTGTCGAGTTTTTCTAATTCTTCTTTGACAATCTTACGAATATCTTCGAGTAAAGAAATTCTTTGAGCAGCTTCTCTTTCTTCTCTTTCAGCTTTTTCTTCAGGGGTTTCTTTATGAGCGCAGCAGCATTCATCTTCCTCTTCTTCAGCTGGAAGTTCGCCTCTATTAACTTTAACAGCAGTTTTGATACCTTTTACTAAGCAAATAGTGGCTAATACTAGGTAAACAACGTCTAAGATAAATGTTAAGATGACTAATGCTAATAAAGCAGCAATAGAACTACCACCTACTTTTAATAATGTGCCAATACCTTCACCGATGAAATTAATGATACCACCAGTTAAACCTAATGTTGCTGGTACTAAAACCGCTAAACCGATAATTGCACATTTTGCTTTGACGCCTTTGTCGTGTTTGATTAAAACGAGCGATAAGATGAATAATAAAATTGCCATAAAAATAAATAAATAGGCGATTATATTACTCAAAAGTTGACCCGCAAATCTAGCACCATGGGCACCACCTGCGTATTTGGAGTAATCAAAAAGCATGCTTAATGTGCCTGGGTAACCTAATTCCTTAAGAGTTGGAGACATCCAAATATAAATATTTGTCCATCCTGCAACTAAAAGTAAGATTACTAAGCAAACAAGAGCAGCCTTCGACACTTTCGAAAAGGATTGTTTCTCTTTTTTCATATCTATCTATACCTCAATTCAAGTTTTATTATAATCGTGTGCGTATATTCGTGCAAGAAAGAAAATGAGATTTTTTTGGATTATTCTATATTTTTCTTAAAAATATTAACAGATTAAGAAAGTAAGCGTAATATATACAGGTATGGAAAATTATGTTATTCAAACTCAAGGGTTAAGTAAAAAATACGGGGATAAACTCGCAGTTAATAACGTTGATATGCACGTTCCTCAAGGCTCGGTCTACGGCTTTGTTGGGGAAAATGGAAGTGGAAAAACCACGATTATGCGTTTATTAATGGGCTTAGCTATTCCTACTAGCGGTCAATATGCCCTTTTTGGAGTGGATTCCAAAGACCGAAAAATCCAAGAAGTTAGACATCATATTTCTGCGATTGTTGAAGCACCATCACTAGTACCTTCACTAAGTGCTTATGACAATCTTAAATATGCATGCCTATATTACGGTATTACTAACTATAAAGAGGTAATCCCAGAAGCTTTGAAAAATGTCGGCTTAGAAAATACTGGCAAAAAAGCTGCTAAGCACTTCTCTTTAGGTATGAGACAAAGACTTGGCATTGCCGTCTTATTGCTCAATAATCCGACTTTAATGCTTTTAGACGAACCAATGAATGGGTTAGATCCTTCAGGAGTTGCGGAATTAAGAAACTTAATAATTAATTTAAATAAGAAAGGAATTAGTTTCATTATTTCTAGCCATATCCTCTCTGAATTAGAAAAGGTTGCCACACACTATGGCTTTATTAGTCACGGAAAACTCTTAAAAGAAATTTCGGCAACTGATCTTGCCTTGGAATGTCAAAAATACACTGATTTAAAATATGGTGAGCCACAAAAATTAGAAAAAGAGCTTTTAGCTCTTGGCTATAAGGATATCAAAGCTTATCCAAATTCAGTGAGAATATATGATGATGTCAAACCTCTAGAACTTCTTAAGTCTTTAGAAAAGAAAGGCATTGAAATTAGTGATGTCAAAACTTCAGAAATGAATGTTGAAGATTATTACCTTAATTTGATTGGAGGAGAGAAAAATGTTTAATATTATTCGCGCCTCATTATTCAAATTATTTAAAGATTGGACCTTTAGAATCACCATGATGGTTGGTATAGGCTTAGCAGGCTTATTAATCGCTATTAACGCTGGTATTGGTCAACTAAATGGACAATCAATGTTACTTGCTGGAGTTAGCCCAAGCCAAAACTTTGGTTTAACTGTTCCAATTAACTTAGTCGTTTTCACTGTAAGTGAATTTACTTATGGCACTATTAGAAATAAGATTATTGCTGGCCATTCAAAAGCTAAAATCTATACCGGCTTATTCTTAACTGGTTTAGTATTTACATTCACCTTAATGATTGTTTATTTAGGTGTAATTGTTGGTATTAGTAGCGCTATTGGAGGTTTTGATTCCAGTTTATTCGGTGGCGGACAATTTATTGGTTATTATTTAATGTATTTCTTAGCTTCATATGTTTTTGTCACTGCTTTATCAGTCTTCTTTGGAGCATTAATGAGAAATATCGGTGGTTCAATTTCTATCGCTGTAGTCACTTTAGTGGTTTTAGGAATGATTCCCTTAATTATTACATTAGCAACCGCATCCAAATCATTTACACCAGAAAATATCCAAATGTGGCTTAACCCATTATATATGTTAGGCTTTTATGGTAATTCATCTTCTATTTTCAATTTCTTAAAGAATATCGGAGCGGATACTTCTGTGTTCTATGTGCAAAGTGGACAAATGATTGCAGCAGGTATATTAACTCCTTTATATTGGGCAGCAATATTCTTCTTTAGCGGAATGTTAATATTCAAGCACAGAGACATTAAATAATTAGTATTTATTTAGTATTAAAAAAGGGGATGCTATTGCATTCCCTTTTCAATTGATTCTTTTATTAGGCTTCTTGCATAATCGCTAACGGCCTTTAAGGTCTTTCCTTGATACTCATTTGGATAGATAACCTTGATGATTTCAAATCTCACTTTTGTACTTTTCCAAGGGAAGTTTTTCGCGATGTTTTGGCTACCTATTATTGAGGTCACGACGATTGGAGCGTTATTTTTCATTGCGATAGAGAATACGCCTTCATGGAATTCACCTACATGGTCTTCCACTTCTCTTCTAGTTCCTTCTGGATAAACCCCTACTGAAGCAAGATTTTCTTCAATTAATCTAGAAGCTTCTTTCATCACTTCTAATGATTTGAGTTTATCTTCTCTATCAATCGCCATATAGCAGCCAGCTTTCATGAAATGACCGCCGATCGGGATTTTGAAGTTTGATGGTTTAGTAATGAATGCCATTCCGAGTTTTCCATATTTATGAATCACAATCATCGGATCAAATCTAGATAAGTGGTTACATACAAGTAGGAATCTTTCTTTTGGCCATGGTTCATTTTGAATGATATTTAGTTTCACTCTAGCATGGATATTAATATATCCAACGCAGTGCCTTAATAAGAAATTAGCGAGTTTAGATGGTTTGGTGTATGTCTTCTTTTTGGAATAAACTTGACAGAAAAGAGACATAAAAATCCAGACAAACACCAAAGAGATAATATATCCTGCAATTAAAAGTAAAAATGGACTCCAATATAAATAGCCATGTCCTTTAGGAATGACAAATAGGGACATCAATACTGTAAAAGCAGCATCTAAAATAAGAATGAGTAATTCGACTAACATCTTAATTAATTATTTGGAACAACAAATTTAATAGCTTTTGGACAAACTTCAACTTCGAAAGTTTTACCTTTGATCATTTCACCATCGACGCAGACATCGATTTCGTTTGGAGATTCAAATCTAATTTTCTTGGCTTGTCTATAGACAATTTTCTTTCTTGGCTTATCTAAATGTTTACCTTTAGTATATGGACCAATAAATAAGCCTAAACCAAGTAAAGTCATGGTTTTAATCACACAGACATCAATTAAGCCGTCTTTATTATCGCTTTTTGGAGCGCATAAGAAAGTACCGCCAACAAATCTACCTTGGGCTAAGGTAGCAAGTAACATTTTCTTTTCGTTTAATCTTTCTCCATCAGCGTAAACGGTGATGTCGTTAAATCTACCATGTTTCATCGCATCATTTTTTAAAGCATAGTCATAAGGAGACATACCTTTAGCTTTCGCTTTTTCTGGATAGCCATGTTCTTTATAATAATTACCCATCGCTCCAACAATGGCGTCAAAACCAAAGTTAATAACGTTAATAGAATACATTGGTTCTTTTAAACTTGGGCTAGTGAGTTTTGATAAATCAATTTCTTCGGCCTTACCTTCAATAAGAGCTTTGAAATCTTTAAAACGTCCTTCACCAGCTTTATTAGTGATGATTTCATCATATTCCTTGCTTTTAGCGTAACTTTTTACAAAGTCATTACCAGTTCCAACCGCCAAAACTGCTAGTTCAGCGTTTTTCACGCCCACTAAAGCATTAGCAACTTCGTGGACTGTGCCGTCTCCACCACACGCGTAGACTCTAACTACATCTTTGGTATTCTTTTTAAAGTATTCCTTTAAAAATGGGATAACGGATCTAGGACCTTCTGTTTCATAGGTTTCATGTTCAAGTCCTTTAAAAGCGCTTTCAATTTCCTTTTTAAAAGCTTCAACGTCTTTTTCTTGACCAGCTTTACCGTTAAAAACGATTAAATGTTTCATTTTTAAACTCCTTTAATATAAATATTTTAATCTTAATTTTTGGATATCTTGTTTAGATAACCCAATTACATTACTTATATAATTATCAATATTTTGATACTCTTTTTCAATTGTTTGATAAGCAGCGTTTATATATTCTTTCCTTGCCCCTAAGATTTTATCTAAATGTAAAGCAAGTCTAGGAGAGATAAATAAAGTCATACCAACATAGGCCCAAAAACGGAAGTTAAACTTGATTTTGTTGTACTGCAAGTATTTCTTAATGACCATCTTCTTTTCAACGCCTAAAACGGTTAATAGAAGCATTAACGCCACTCCTGTACGGTCTTTACCCTGTGTACAGTGGAAAGCTAAAGCTTCATTAGGGTCAATTTCTAATAATTTATTAAAAAAATTCTTATATGCTAATTGAGCTTTTTTTGAGGTGATAAGTAAACAATAATAATTGATCATTGATTGTTTAGCCCCACCAGGCTGCTTAGACATTTCTTTAAGAATTGGCATTCTATTTTCTTTAGTGATCATGCGATTTTCATGAGATTCAACCATAGGATACCAATATCGATTGATTTTCGAATTAGTGAGTTCCGCCATTTTTGTCACTTCTTCTTCAGTACGGAAATCAACAACGTGATGTAGATTATAATATTTAATTAATTTTTCTTCGTCACCGTCTTGAAGTTTAGCAAAATGACTAGAACGGTATAAGACACCTTTTCTAATTCTTTTGTTATCACTAGTTTTAATATTTCCAAGGTCGTTAAGTAATGACAACCCTTTGATTTTCTTTCTCATTGTCTATTAATTATATTAAAAGAAAAATTTTTATAAAGAATTTTTGTCTTTAAAATCTTAAACTTTTGAAAAAGCAAAATAAAAACGTCCTTTAGGACGTTCTTATAAGTGAGGTTAATTTATTTCACTAAGCTATAAGCAGCTTCATCAACGTAGATTGTGCAATCTGGATGATCTTGTAAGATAGAGCAAGGAACTTCTTCAGTTTTGTCTCCTCTAAGAAGATTTTTGATGGCTTTTGCTTTATTAACACCAGTTGCAATTAAGACGATCTTTCTAGCATTCATAATGCTCTTTAAGCCCATGGTGACTGCTTTAGTAGGAACTTCAGAGATATCATTAAATAATCTGGAGTTATCCACAATTGTGGATTCTGCTAGTTCGGCAACGTGAGTTAAAGAATCAAATGGTGTGCCTGGTTCATTAAAAGCGATATGGCCATCACTACCAATACCTAAGATTTGTAAATCAATACCACCGAAAGAAGCGATTTCTGCATCATATTGCTTAGCGTAGGCTAAATAATCACCAACACCCTTTAAAACATGGGTTTTGCTCTTATCAATATCAATATGGTCAAATAAATTGACATTCATGAAATAACGATAAGATTGATTATGTGTACCATCTAAACCAATATATTCATCTAAATTGAAGGTCGCAACATCTTTAAAAGAGACTCTACCTTCTTTATTAGCTTTCACTAAATTAGCGTAAACACCTAAAGGTGAGGTACCTGTCGCTAAGCCTAAAACTGAATTTGGTTTAGCATTAATTTGCTTAATAAATTCTTCAGCGATAAGCGCGCTGATTTTTTCTTCACTGCCAACAACAACTTTCATTTTTAATATATTCTCCTTAATTATTGTTCTATTTTATCAACGACAACAGATTGTGATTTTACAATACTGTTTTCTGGAAAACAACCCCTGAGCATACTTAAAGGATAAACCTGAGTATTTTTACCAATAATAGTTCCAGGATTTAATACTGATCCACAGCCAATATCGGCATGTTCACCTAAGAAACCACCGATTTTTCTTAAACCAGTTTCGTATTCTTTATCTCCATGTATGACAATATTTTTGCCACCACTTTTTAAGTTAGAAAGAATACTTCCCGCACCCATATGAGCGTAATCTCCTAATATGGAATCACCAACATAATTATAGTGAGGAACTTGGACGTGATTAAGTAAGATACAGTTTTTTAACTCTGAAGAGTTACCAACAACACATTTTTCTCCAACAATAACGTTGCCTCTTAAATAAGCGCCTGGTCTAAGCTCTGTGTCTTTACCAATAATGGCAGGAGCTTCAATCGTTGCGGTTTTAGCGATTTTAACGTTTTCAGCCACTAAAATACCAGGTTCTAATTCATGATATCCTTCTAATCCACTAGCGAGTACTTTGGCCACTATTTCTTTAATTTGAGGAAGAATTTCCCAAGGATAAGTAGATTTATCAAAGACTTCCTTTAAATAAGGAACTTCAGTAGAGAATAAATCTTTAGTTTTAATATTTAGCTTATTCACAAACATATCCTCTTTTCTTAATTACGTTATAGATACGAGCGATATATTCTTCGCATTTTTCTTTTGAATCAAGTTCGATCATGATTCTCACAACTGGTTCAGTACCAGATTGTCTTAAAAGCGCTCTACCATCATCACCAATTTCTTTATTAACTTCGTTAAATTTGGCTTGAACTTCTTCATCTGCGACAACTGCAGCTTTATTGGTGACTCTGACGTTTTTTGTAATTTGTGGGAGTAATTTTACTGGAGCGACAAGTTTAGAAAGTTTTTCTTTCTTTTCAAGAACTTGTTCAGTAACCATAATGGCAGTTAAAACTCCATCACCAGTAGTTGCGTATTTTTTAATAATAACGTGACCTGATTGTTCTCCGCCTAAAGAATAGCCGTCGGATTGCATTCTTTCAAAGACGAAACGATCTCCAACTTTAGTTTGGACGTTACTCACTCCAATAGCCTTAAGAGCTTTGGTAAGACCGCTATTAGACATAATGGTTGTCACTAATGTGTTCTTTTCAAGTGCCCCTTCTTCTTTTAATTTACAAGATAAGAGATACATAATCTTATCGCCGTCAACTTCTTTACCGTTTTCATCTACAGCGATACATCTATCCGCGTCTCCATCAAAGGCAAAACCTAAATCTAAATTATTGTCTTTAACATATTTACAGAATTTCTCAATATGAGTACTACCAGCATCTAAGTTGATATTTAAGCCATCAGGATTGTTATTAATAACAAATGTTTGTGCTCCTAAAGCATCAAAAACACTTTTAGCAATCATCCAGCTTGCTCCATTAGCAGCGTCAAGTCCAATCTTAAGCGATTTCATAGAATGCTTTGCTAAGGAGATTAAATAAGCGATATATCTATTTCTTCCAGAACTATAGTCGGTGATTGAACCGATATTGCCTCTTTCGGCAAATGGAAGATCATTTCCTTCAACTTCTAATTTCTTTAAATCACCATCAATATAAGCTTCCGCTAAGAAAGCGACAGCATCTTCTAATTTTTCACCGTTGGCGTTAATGACTTTGATACCATTATCATAAAATGGGTTATGGCTAGCAGTAATCATGACGCCACAATCGAAGCAATCTTGTCTTACTATGTAAGATACGCTTGGTGTGGTAGTAACGTGGAGTAAACTAACATCAGCACCGCTAGCAGCTAATCCTGCTGCTACGGCGTATTCTAACATATAGCTACTTCTTCTAGTGTCTTTTCCAATCACAACTTTTGGTCTATATCCTGGTTTTTGAGAGTTGAATTTGGGATTGCCGTAAAACCACCCTAAGAATCTACCGATTTTATAAGCGTGATCTGCAGTTAAAGTTTTATTCACTTCTCCTCTAAAGCCATCAGTCCCAAAGTATTTGGTTTTGATATCTTCTCCAATACTCATTGGAAGTTTCTTTCCGCGATGAATAACAATGGCGTCATTAATTAATTCATCAGCGGTAATTTTAAATAATTCACATAATTCTAAGACTTTATCAATTTGTGGCATTGATTCACCACTTTCCCATTTAGAGACCGATTGACGGGTCACACCGAGTTGATCCGCTAATTGTTCTTGGGAGATATTATTGACAATTCTTAAATGTGTAATCTTTTCAGCTAATGTCATATTCTAACCTCTTGCAACCAAAAGTTGCGAACGGAAAAATAATAGCACTTTCATATATAATCGCAAAATATTTTTTGTTAAGTTTTGTTTACATCACATCTATTTAATATAAAAAGATTTGATTTTATCTTATTTTTTTAGATTATGAACTTTATGAACATTTTTGTATTTTTTGATATTTAAGTATAAAAAAAGCAATCGATGGATTGCCTTATTTACATTGTGTATTTAATTATTCTTGAGGCTTATCTTCTTCTTTTGGTTTATTCTCTTCCTCGTATTCTTTTAAGGCTTCTTGATAAGCTTCTTCAACAGCTTCATATAACATTTTTTGAGGTTTTTTATAGTGATATATACCCATAAACAAAGAATATAAACCCGCTGTAAATAAAACTGCACATACAGAATATTTAATAAAATTTGGATCAGTCACGATTTTAGATAGCACTAAAATATCAAACACTAATAAGAAAGCGGCGATAAATAAAGGGGGTAATTTATCAATTAAAGAGAAGTCTTTTCTTTTTTTAGGTCTTAGATTCCAAAATAAATCGAAAATGATATAAGCCACTCCAACTAAAGTAATAATGTTATAAATAAGTAAGCGAGTTTCGCTATATTTCATAACATTAAATAATCTTAAAAAACCAACTAATGCTAAAATAGCGAATATAGCAATATATTCTATAAAGAATATAAGTTTATATTTTTTAAATAATTTCTCTTTATCTGGCATAATTAGATTTCCTCAATATTTTTCCAGCTAGATGTTAATTTACTAACCACTGCTTTAGCTTCTACTTCACTAATTTTATCACTTAAGTAATTAAATATTAATTTAGCGATTTCTTTAGCGTCACTACTTGAGCAACCTCTAGTAGTAACCGCCGCAAAACCAATTCTTAAACCAGAAGTTTCTTTTGGCGATAACTTATCTCCTGGAATCATATTCTTATTAGTGGTCACTCCAATACTTTCAAGTTTCTTTTGTGCTTCTAGTCCGGTAATACCAAAAGAGTCTAAAGTATTAAGTAAAAATAAATGATTTTCAGTATCAGTGGCTAAGGCTCCTAATTCTTTTAAAGTTTGAGAGCAGACCTTAGTGTTTTCCATTAAAGATTCGACATATTTTTCAAATTCTGGTTTTTTTGCTTCTTTGAAGCATACTGCTTTAGCAGCGATAATATGCTCTAATGGTCCGCCTTGATAAAATGGGAAGACTGCAGAGTTAATCTTTTTAATTAAATCTGGATTATTAGTAAGAATCAAGCCGCCTCGAGGACCTCTTAATGTTTTATGAGTTGTCGAAGTTACAATGTCAGCGTATGGAATAGGAGACATATGTTTTTTCGCGGCCACTAATCCTGCAATATGGGCCATATCGACCATCATAAGGCAACCAACTTCATCACAGATTTCTCTAATCTTTTTAAAATCAATTTCATAAGGGAAAGCGCTAAAGCCAGATAAAATGACATCTGGATGCTCTTTTAGAGCAATCTCTTTTAATGTGCCATAATCCATTCTTCCGTTTTTATCTAAAGGATAATGAACAAAGGTATAGAAATTACTAGAAAAAGATACAGGAGAGCCGTGTGTTAAGTGACCTCCATCATTAAGCACTAAAGATAAGACTTTGCCTCCATTAGGCATCAAAGCTCTATAAGCCGCAGCGTTAGCTTGACTACCACTATGAGGTTGAACATTGGCGAATTTGCATTCAAATAATTCACAAGCCTCTTTAATAGCGATTCTTTCAATTTCGTCTACAAACTCACAGCCACCATAATATCTTCTACCTGGATAGCCTTCTGCGTATTTATTGGTCAGAATTGAACCTGCCATCGCTCTAACATCTTTAGAACAATAATTCTCGCTAGCGATGAGTTCAATTCCGTGATTTTGTCTATCTTTTTCTAATTCTACTAATCTAATAATATCTTCCATAGTTATTCACCTTTTGAAAACTATTATATGGAACTAATAATTCTAAAGACAATAAATTTATTTATTTTGTTTTAATATTCACTTAAAATATCACCATGATTGCGTTATATATTTCTTTAGGTGTATTAGGATTAATAATTATTGCTTTATTAGGGGTTTTAATATTTATTCATCATATTGTCTTTTATACACCTATAAAAGGGCAAAATAATGATTTTCAACTCACTGAATCAACACAATTTCTAGGTTTAACCGATATTATCAATAAATTAATTACTGATATTTGTAATGAGCCTTGTGAACACGTCTACACTACTAGTTATGATCATAAAAAATTACATTCTAGACTTTATAGAAATCCTAACTCTAAAAAAGTAATTATTATGTTCCACGGCTATCGAGGAACCGCTAGAAGAGATTTTTCTGGTTTAGGAATGTATATGATTAAAAAAGGCTATAACGTCTTTCTTGTTGATGAAAGAGGGCATGGAGAATCTCAAGGTCATAGCATTACTTTTGGTTATAAAGAAAAACGTGATGTTCTTTCTTGGATTAGCTTTGCTAAAAAAGAATTAGGAAATGATATTGAACTAACTTTAGCGGGTATATCTATGGGGGCTGCTTCTATTTTATTTGCCTCTCAATATATTGATGAGCCAATTAAATTAATTTGTGATTGCCCTTATAACAAGGCTAGTGAAGTATTAATTACTTTTATGAGAAATTTAAAATTAAAAGTATGGCTCATTTGGCCTTTAACAAAATTAAGTTCTTTATTAATATCGCACGCATCTTTAACTAAAGATAACGCTTCTAAAGCCCTTAAAAATAGTAAAGCTAAAGCGTTAATTATTCATGGAGATAATGATCACGTTATTAATCATAAATTCTCTTATCAAATCTATTTAGATAATAAAGAAAAAGTTCGATATGAACTCTTTCCTAAAACAGACCACGGTGTCTCTTTTATGACAGACACTAATAGATACAAAAAAGTGGTTGATGAATTTTTAGAATAATTATTCTACTGTTACGCTTTTAGCAAGGTTTCTTGGTTTATCAACATTTAAACCTTTCGCAATAGAGACGTAATAGGCTAGATAAAAGGCAATTGCAGAAATAGCCACACTACTTAAGTAATATGCATAATTAGGCACTGTAATAGTGTCTTCTTCTTTTGATAAAGTTTCAATGGAGACAACATAAACTTTTGCCCCTCTAGATTTCACTTCTTCAATATTTCCTCTCATCCCACTAGCGGTTTCTGGGTCAGTAATAAAAACAATTACTGGGGTATCATTTTCAATTAAAGCAATTGGGCCGTGTTTAAGTTCTCCTCCTGGAACTGCTTCAGAGTGGATATAGCTTACTTCTTTTAGCTTTAAAGAAGCTTCCAAAGATAAGAAATAATCAAACCCTCTTCCTAAATAGAAGATATTCTTTTTATCTTTAAGTTCTTCCGCTAAAGAGATGATTTTAGGTTTATACTCATCTTTAATTTTATTAAAGATTTTAAGAGCGTCTTTTAAGTCTTTAATTACTCTTGTGTCATTTTTTAAAGCATAAGCCAGCATTGCTAACATTGTTACTTGAGCAACATATGCTTTAGTGGAGGCAACTGAAACTTCCACTCCCGCATGGAGTAAAAGGGAATAATTACAGTTTCTATCTAAAGTAGAGCCACCTGTATTAGTAATAACTAAAGAATTTAAATTATGTTTCTTAATAATTTGTAGACAATGAATTAAATCCGCGGTTTCTCCAGATTGTGAAATTAAGATAATAAACGGCTTATTTCCTGGAAAAGTTGGATGAAACGCCCATTCAGAGGCAATATATTTACTTGTTGATTTATCAACATATTCAAAATATCTTCCTCCTACTAAAGAAGAATGGTAAGAAGTACCACACGCGATAAACATAATGTGGTCGCTTTCTTTTAAAGCGTTAATTAGATGAGGATCAAAAAGAAATTTATCGTCTTTATAATATGCATTAATGATGTTATTAACGGACTGTTCAATCTCTTCAATTTCTTTAAGCATATAATGTGGATATCCTTTTAAATCATGAGAAATAGATTCCACATCCTTATGTATTTTTTCTTTTACGACCTTATTGCCGTCTTTATCAAATATTTCTACTTTATCTTTAGATAAGATTCCAAATTCATAGTCACTTAATTCGATAAAGTTATTAGTTAGTTTAATCATTGGAGAGGCATCAGAGGCTACTAGATTAAAACTATTCCCTTCTCCAATTACAAGCGGAGATCCTTTCTTCATTACATATAATTTTTGATCGTTATCACAGGTAAAAAATGTAATCGCATAATTTCCTTTTAAAGATTTGATTACTTCTTTAATTGAATACACTATGTCGTTATTTTGATAATAATAATCTAAAAGATTAGCGACAATTTCAGAGTCGGTTTGTCCGTAAAAAGAATATCCTTTTTCTATAAGAAACTTTTTAATTTCTTGGTAGTTTTCTATAACCCCATTATGGACTAGACATATACTTTTATGAAAAGAATAATGGGGATGAGTATTTTCTTTAGTGGGTTTACCATGCGTTGCCCATCTAGTGTGACCAATCATCACATTAGTAAAAATTGATTTAGGAGTGATAGACATAAGATGCTCAACACTACCAACATCTTTATAGATTTCTAATCCATTATTAGTTAAATAGGCCACTCCTGCAGAATCATAGCCTCGATAATCTAAAGTCTTTAATCCGTTTAATACATATTCACGAGGATTATCTAATCCCACTACTCCAACAATTCCGCACATACTTATCTCTCCAAATATTTAGCAAGTTCAAACTCACTCACAGTGGTATGATATTCTTTCCACTCTTTTTCTTTGGCCTCGATATATTTGTAAAATATATGTTCTCCTAAAGTTTCTTTTAATATCTCACTAGATTTAAATTCTTCAATCGCTTCATGAAGAGTTTCTGGAAGGCAGTTTATATTTCTTTTTTTAATTTCATCTTCACTTAAAGAGAATAAGTTATCACTTACTGGAGGAATGATATCTTTATCACTAGTTTCTTTTATTCCTTGAAGTCCGCACGCTAATATACCTGCTAAAGCTAAATACGGATTAGCGGTTGGATCAACATTTCTTAATTCGGTTCTAGTTGATAATCCTCTAATCGCCGGAATTCTAATTAAAGAACTACGATTTGCATCACTCCAACAAGCATATATAGGGGCTTCATAGCCACTTACTAATCTTTTATAAGAATTAACAATTGGATTAGTTAATAAGCTTAATTCTCGAGCGTGATTTAATAGCCCAGTAATCCACTTTTTACACATCATAGATAATTCCATATCTTGTTTTGGATCATAAAATAAATCGCCTTTATCTTTATTATATAAAGAACAATTTGTGTGCATCCCGTTTCCTGCTTGTTTATTTAGTGGCTTAGGCATAAAAGAAGCAAGGTAGCCGTTTTTTCTTGCTACTACTTTAACTACTTGTTTAAAAGTTTGAACTCTATCACAAGCTTCGACTACATCCGCATATTTAAAAGTGATTTCATTTTGTCCTGGACCAACTTCATGATGAGAAGTTTGAACATTAAATCCCATTTCTTCTAACATCAAGGAAATTTCTCTTCTAATATTCTCTCCTCCATCAAATGGAGATAAATCAAAATAAGACGCTTTATCACTGAATTTAGTGGATGTTGAGCCATCAGGGTTTAACTTAAAGAGATAAAATTCAGGCTCAAAACCAACGAACATTTGTTCTATTCCCATTTTATTCATCTTTTCGACTTGTCTTTTTAAAATATATCGAGGATCACCCACAAAAGGTTTACCTTCTGGAGTGTAGACATCACAAATGAATCTCGCTACTCCACCGACTTTTTCATCTTCAAAAGACAACACTAAAAATGTATCAATATCTGGATGTAAATACATATCCGCTTCTTTAATACGAACAAATCCTTCAATTGAAGAACCATCAAACATGATTTTATTATCTAAAGCATCATCAATCTTTTTAACTGGGATTTCTACCGCTTTAATATCCCCTAACATATCAGTGAATTGTAATCTGATATAGGAAATGTTCTTTTCTTTTATTAATGACTTAATATCTTCTCTATTCATAGATATCTCCCCCTAAAAAACATGGAAATAATCTAAAATTATAATAAAAGAATGTCAACAAAATATTTGTCAACTAAACTTTACATATATTGATATTGTTATCTTTTAACTATGTTAATTATTTATTTTTAATTTGTAATAAATGAATATTTTTATTTACAATATTGCTTTTTGTCCATTTTATTCTTTGATCCACATATAAAGTAACATCTGAGTTCTAACAGACATATAAGCGCCTTCTTCTAATAGCTTCTTTACCTCTTCTTTAGTAAACCAGCGAGCTTGAATTTCTTCATCTACAAAACACGATTCTTGAATCTCACCTTCAACAGTGCAAATGACAATTTTCATCTCTTCATCGCTAGTTCCTGGAGATGCATAGCTTGGTGGTAACACTGCTTCGATAGACACTAGATCCAATCCTGTTTCTTCTTTTAATTCTCTAGCTGCGGCAATTTCTGCGGTTTCACCTTTATCAATTAATCCGGCTGGAAAGTTATAAATAAAATGATTAGTGGCGAGTCTAAATTCAGATTGTAAAACAATCTTAGTTTTATCCTTATTAAATGGAACTAGACCCACTCCTGCAGGAACGTTACTACCAAAACTTTCTTTAGTTAAATTAGGATCTCGAGAAATAAATTCATATTCCTTAATCTTATTATCCTTATTTAAATAAGTAGCGACATAATAAGATAAATATTTTCCTTGATGAATTCTTTTTAAATCTAATAATTTCATATATTAATCATCTTCCCATTCTTCAAAATATTCCACTTGAGCGTCATTACTTAAATCCTTAAATTCTTTCTTTCCGTTAACATATTCCACGACTTCATCTTCTGGACTGATATATCTTAATTTAGTCTTTTTAACTTTATAGGATTCAGATTCATTTTGTCTTTTAGCTTTTTTTGGAAGCAAAAAGAAAAATGGAATTGATAAACCCATAGCAATAGAAACAAAGATAATTGTATAAGGCATAACCATCTTAGCTAGACCAAATATTGCTGCGATAAACAAAAAGACAATAATTGATATTCCAATAACTAATCTAATTGTTTTTTTCTTTGAAGATTCCTTGTTCATTACTAAACATTTTAATACTTTATTAAAAATCAGTGTTATAATTATTGCATAAAGTTATTCAAGGAGAATAAAAATGGCAAATACTAAAGAAAGAATTTGCATCATTGGCGGTGGACCTGCTGGTCTTTCTTGTGCAATGTATTTAGAGAAAAAAGGTTACGAAGACTACGTAATCTATGAAAAGCTCAACAAGGTTGGTGGTAAATGTTGGTCACCAAAAATCAAAGTAAAACATAATGGCGTAGAGGAAGAAAAATCCTTTGAAACAGGGGCGATTATGGGCGCAATCACCTATCACGCGGTTAGTGAAATGGAAGAATTTGGTGGTTATTACCATAAAGGTCCAGATTTCAAACCAGGCGAGCCAAATATGAGAAGAGAATTTAGAACTCTTGATGGTAAAGTTGATGAATGGACTAATCCAAAGGCTAATTTCTCATTTAAAAAGTTACATGGCTTACTTAAACTCAAAAAGCAAATGAAGAGATTAAATAAGTTGATGCAAACTAAATATGTTGGATATGACTGTTATGGACATATCGGAGTTGCTAAAGGTGAATACTTTGGTATCTCTAAAGGTGTTGATGGACACTGTGGCGCTACTAAAGAAAATAGTTTCCCAAATTACATTAAAGGTACCAATCCAAATCTTAAAGATTTGGCGTTACCATTCTCTGAATTCTGTAAATTAAATAAAGTGGAAGAAGTTCAAAGAATTTGGATTGCTCCATTTACTTCATTTGGCTACGGCTTCTTTGATGAAATCCCAACTGCTTTAGTTATGAAATATCTAGACGTCACCACTGCTTTAGAGTTCGTTAATTTAAGACTTTGGACTTGGCAAGACGGCACTCAACAAATCTATGAGCATGTGAATAAGAAATTAAAACATCCTGCTTTATTAGAACATGAAGTTGTGAAAGTCGTTAGAGAAAACGGTAAAGTTACTGTCACTACTAAAGATAAATCTGGCAAAGAAAAGAAAGAAGTATTTGATAAATTAATCGTTACCACTCCACTTGATTACTTCATCAATTACGCAGACGCGACTAAAGAAGAAAAAGAACTCTTCTCTAAGATCGTTCATGAAAGATATTGTGATTATATCGCTACATTTGAAGAAGGTAAGAGCCCAAATATTTCTGGCTATATGGTGGAAAACATGGTCCCAGAAAGACTTGGTCACGCCATGGTCTATTATAATAGATGGCAATGCCTAGATAGAGATTGCCCTGCTACAGTCTATGCTTTAGCAAATCATACCGGTACTCCTGATGTCGATTACGATGTTGTTATGAAAACAATGGACGAAGATATGGCGAGAGTTGGCTTCCCAATTAAAGATAAACTATACGCTCAAGAAGTCTACTACTGCCCACACGTCTCTGCTAAAGATTACGCCGATGGATGGTATGATAAATTAGAAGCACTCCAAGGAACTAAAAACACATATTACGCTGGAGAAATTATCTCCTTTGGAGATATGGAAGATACTTGTGCGGCTTCTAAAGATATCATTGGTAGATTCTTCTAGTCAATCAATAACAAAACAAGACCCTTCACACTAAGGGTCTTTTATTTTGACTTAATTAATATTTATTCTTCAAATATCGCCCAAGGATATTGAATCATATATTCCCCGCGATATAAATTAATCGCATCTGGGTTGTCTTTTTTATATTCATAAGCATCACAATCCACTTTATTAACATCGATATAGCAACCATTATGTATTTTCTTAAATACATCATCGCAATCTATTGCTTTTAAAGTTTTTTGGATATCAGTAATTAAATTTCTTAAATATGATTTATGATCTTCTTCCCATAAAATAGCGTTTAATTCGTTAAGATTTATTAACGCACCTTCTCGATCAATTAAATAAGCGAATACTTCTTTAGATTTTTGATAAGTAAATTTTACAGGTGCACCTTTATAAAATATTTCGAAATTACCAAAGCATTTAACTTGTAATTTTTTATTTGAAATAGGGAAAGATGATTTATTGAGCTCATTGATCTCTTCTTTAACTATTTCTTTATTAACTGGTTTACTTATATAACCTGAAGCATGAATTTTATACGCTTCAAGAGCGTAATTATCATAAGCGGTAACAAAAATAATATTTATTAATGGATTAACTGTTTTTAATTTTTTAGCTAAACGTATCCCGTCTAATCCAGGCATTTCAATATCTAAAAAAGCGAGATCCATTTTAGTCTTTTGGCTTTCTTCATATGCTTTAATAGGATTACTAAAACTAAATAGTTTTGCCTCAGGTAAAACACTAGAAATAGACTTTTCAAGTCTGATTAATTGTAATTCTTCATCGTCCACTAATAAGATATTCATAATTTTTATTTATAAAATGTCACAATTACTTTGGTTCCTTTACCAATTTCACTATTAATAACTATATCACCATTAGTCATATTTTTAATACGGTGTTTAATATTATTTATTCCAAAATGTTTATTATTTTCGTCTTTAAAATTATCCGCGTAAAAGCCAATTCCGTCATCACTAATTTCCACTATATAACTAGAATCAGTTTCATAAGTTTTTAAAATTACTTTCCCACCTTCGCTTTTCTTTAATATTCCATGTTTAATCGCATTTTCTACTATTGGTTGTAAACTCAAAGGTGGAACCATAAAATCTTTAACTTGAATATCGTATGTAACATTAATTCTATCTTTAAAACGCAATTTTTCTAAAGAAACATAAGTTTTAATATGTTTTAACTCATCTTCAAAAGGAATGAGTTTGGTTGCGGTTAAAGAGGATAAATTGTGTCTTAAATATTCCGTAAAGTTATCTAATGCATTTTGAGCTTTTTCTGGTTCGATAGTTATTAAAGTTGAGATACTAGATAAAGCGTTATATACAAAATGAGGTTGAATCTGACTCATCATAATTCTAATTTGTGCGTCTTTAATTTTTTCTTGATCTTGAGCAATTTTAAAATTTTTAGAGACATTAACAAAGAAGAATAATATTTCAATAGAGACAATTATTGATAAATAGGCGATAGCATAACCTTTAAATTGATTTTGTAAAAGAATTGCCACTAAAGGAATCAAACAATAGAACGCAAAAGCAATCTTTTCTCTAATAACAAGTTTCTTGTTGAATAATGTAATCACCAAAGTAATTGCAAACATCACAAGTTGATAGGACTGCGAAATAATCATGAGCTTATTTCGATTATAGGTACCACCATCTCCATTAAAGAATATGCCTGTGAAGATATTAACAACATCTAAAATAACAAATGCTGAGAATAACGATAAATTGATAATAAAGAGTGTTCTTTTGACCTTGTCCGCCATTTGTAAATAACTTAAAACATAAATAAAGAATAATAATATTTCAATATTATTAAAAATGTAGAATGTTGTATAAAACCCTATGATAAACGGTTCACTAGAGTACTTACCTTTTAAAAATGTAAAAGTCAAATAAGTAGCAAAATGAATCGCTGTAAAAAGCAAAAAATCTAATAATCTTAATTCATCTTTTCTTTTATTCTTTTTTAAAAGCAAAGTAATAACGTGAATTAATAAAATTGCTATACCAATTAAACAAACTGTCGCGTTAAAAATCTCGTTTCCTAACATATTTATAACGTATTAATATTTACATTTTAATGCCAACAACATCATTAACTGGCAAGGCAAAAGCAATACCTTGGCCATCAGTTCCTAGTCCTGCGGCTTTATATATGGCAGAAAGCATTTGATCTCTAATTGTTTCTTTAGCCAAAATTAAAATCATCTCTTTATCAGGAGTAATGACGATATTATATTTATTTTCCATATCTTTAGTGCCGGTACCTCTAGCTCGAATAATGGTCCCACCTCGAGCACCAACTTCTCTAGCAGCATCCATTACGACATCTGAAAATCCAGAATTAACTAATACCACAATTAGTTCAAATTTTACTTCGTCCATTCTAATTTCCTCCTATAAAGTATCAACAAGGAATTGATATAATTTCATCCCAATTAAACTAGTCATTGGAATAGAAAAACCAATTCCACGATTTCTTTTTCTTACTTTGAAAAATGCTTCAAGTTCTTTTTTTGCACTTTCAATTTTGTCTTCACTAATTAAAGAAATAATTACTTCTTTAGAATTATCTTCGATACCTAAAATATCTCTAATTTCTTTTTGGGCTGTTCCTTCTCCATATTGCACAAATTGAGCATTTGCCCCTTCACTTTCAAATAATTTAAGAACAAAATTGCCTTGTCCTCTATTCACAATAGTAATGAATAATAAAAGCTTTTTAGTATCAATAGCTTTTTTCTTTCTTTTTGAAGCGTTATCTATTTTATTTTTATTAAATATTCTCATATTTACCTCTAATTAAAATGAATAATTTGTGCATCTTCAGCGTTATAGATATGTCGACGCATAACGTATTTTGCTTTAGCCACTTTAGCCTTTTCAATAACCCCTAATATTTGAATAGCGATAATTGGAGTTAAGGCGATTAAAGCAATAACACCAAAAGAATGTTCAAAATAATTAGCCTCTTGACCGTATAAAGCCGAAGTAATACCAACAATCATAGGAAGAACAAATGAAGAGGCCATTGGTCCACTAGCGGTGCCACCAGAGTCAAATGCCATCGCTGTAAATATATCTGGACAAACAAACATTAAACTTAAAGAAATGATATATCCAGGAATCATGTAATATAAAATTGAGAAATTATATATTGTTCTAATAACCGCTAAAGCGATAGCTAGACCTACACCAATAGATAAAGCGAATAAAACTTTATATCGATTTACTCTACCATCAGACACTTCTTCAATTTGAATAGTTAAAACATGAACAGCAGGTTCACAAATAATTGTTACTAAGCCAATTAATAAAGCAATTAAAATAATTATCCAGCTAGATTTTTGTCCAAGCAAAGTACCAACATGATGGCCAATTGGAGTCATTGCCGCTCCAGTTCCACAAAGGAAAATTGCTAAACCTAAATAAGCAAATAAGAAACCAACTAATAATTTAAGAATTTTATGCTTTGGTAATCTAATAAACATTGCATTATAAATAAGGAAGATAATTAATGTTGGAGCCATGGCGATAAGAACTTCAATTGATGTTCCTAAAGAAAAGCCATTTACTGAATTATGCGGAATTAAAGTATGAATAAACATCATATAAATTCTTTCACTTCCTAATTCAGTATATGAAGGTTCAAAATTAGGTGATAAAGATTGAGAAAATAAAATTAATAAGGTCACACTGATGATCGGACCAATTGAGGCCATACCAACTAAACCAAAGCTATCATTTTTAGCGTTTTTACCACCTCTAACAGTCGCTATTCCTGTTCCTAAAGCTAAAATAAACGGCACTGTAGCAGATCCAGTAGTAACTCCACCGGAATCAAAAATAAATGGTAAAAATACGCTTTTATCGTTTTTATCTCTTACGGTAAGAACAATAAAAATTAAAATCATAAATGTTAAAGCGTAAAAGAACAAATACCATAATTTTAGTGATTTATGAAAGACGATTCTTAATATACCAATAACAACAAATACTCCTACTCCGACTGCAATTCCAATTGTTATTACATAAGCTAGCGCTGGAGTATTAGTAACTTGTTTAGTAACAATCATAATGCTTGGTTCAGCAACAGTAATAAGCGCTCCTAAAGCAAACGCAAAAACAATGATAATAAATAAGTTCTTTTGTTTAGATAAAGATGCACCCATATATTCGCCAACTTTACTTAGCGAAGAAGAGCAACCAATAGAAAAAGTACCTAGCCCAAGAATAAGGACAATCATTCCGGATAATAACAGCCAATAATCTCCTCTAGCGTAATTTAAAGGAGCTACACCAGTCCAAGATAAAACTAAAATGATAAAAATCATCGGAATGATGCTAAATGAAGCGCTAATAAATGCATGTGAGTATCTGTTTTTCATTTTTCCCTTAAAACTTCGCAACTATTTTACAACCATTGAGTATTTTAATAAATACACTTTATTTATTATTTTCTATATTTAAAAAGCACCATTTTTCGTGAGGTTTAGTTAGTATCCAAATCATAGGGTAATTAAAAATGGTATTATCTTTCCACAGGTCGCATATACACTTTCTTTGGGTATAGTGATGGCGCTCACTATAATTATTAATCTTTATCGCCAAATGCATCTTGATATTCAATAAGTTTCTTTTGTAATAGCTTTTTATCAATTAGTTTTGTTTCATATGTGCTTATAGCGGTAGGCGAATTACTTCTTGCTTGAGCGTATTCGACAATTGCTTCGTTTTTTGATGAGCACAAAATAATTCCTACACTTGGATTTTCTCCTTCTTTTCTTTCTTGCCTATCCAATGCCTCAAGATAGAAATTCATTTTTGAAAGATACTCAGGTTCAAATTCACCAATTTTTAATTCAAAAGCAACTAAGCAAGAATACGCTCTATTATAGAATAAGAGATCAATATAAAAGTCGCGGCCACCAACTTGAATACGATATTCTTGACCAATAAAAGAGAAATCTTTGCCTATTTCAAGAATAAAATCTTTAATGTTGCTCATAATCGCACTTTTTAAGTCTTTTTCTTTGTAATTGTTCGGCAAATCAAGGAATTCTAAAGAATATTGATCAAGTATTTTTGCATTTGGCGCATCTTCTTCTCCAACAATTGGTTCTAAACTTTCTAAAGCATTTCCATTAGATAATAAAAATCTTTCATAGTAATGACTTTGTATTTGTCTATGGAGTTCTCTTTTCGAATAATTATTTTTAATGCAAAGACGTATATAAAATTCTTTTTCCTCAATTGTTTTAGTACCTTGTAAAATTAGCAAATTATTAGTCCAACTCAATTGTGTCACCAGTGGTGAGACAATTATATTGTCTCTATATGTTTCATAAAATTGAATCATCCTATATAAACCAGCTCTATTGAACCCTTTTAAATATGGATATTGTGATTTTATAGTTAAAACTAATTTATCAATTGTTTTTGATCCCCAATCTTCTGATTTAACCTTTTCTGACAAATATTTCCCAATCTCAAAATACATTGTCACTAATTCTTCGTTGATTTTTCTATAAACACTTTGGCGATGATTTTGAATGATGTTTATGATTTCTTTAAATTCTAATTCTTTTTCCATTTTTTATTCCTTCACTATTTCAAATTTGTCAACACCAGGAATAAGAGCACATCCACCCAAGCTACCTTGAATTTGACCAATATCATCGATGTGTTTAACAACACCAACTCTGCCACTATAAAGTAGCTCACCATCCATATGAATGATTCTAATTTTGTCACCAACTTTAATCATAAAATAAAATCTCCTTTCGTTAGTTGGACATAAGTGTCTTCTTCAAAAGGAGATAAATAAATTAAATAAGTGAAGTCAAGTAGATTTCACGTTTTTCTTTTTGGTGACTTTTTCTTTGAAGAAGGCACAATGAAAACAAGTTTGCTATATTGATTGTTTAAAAAACTAGGTATAATTTACT